>CENJ01173496.1_pt1 | contig 21914 bp, 22 predicted proteins | sample 356161 | NCBI WGS metagenome assembly CENJ01 (sample SAMEA2619531, study PRJEB7988) | marine metagenome | biome: marine biome (ENVO:00000447); feature: surface water layer (ENVO:00002042); material: "saline water (ENVO:00002010), including plankton (ENVO:xxxxxxxx)" | depth 5 m
TACTAATAGCTCAATCGGCTTGATTTATGCACTGAAAAAAATTTTATAAATATTTAAATTTCTTGATATTGTTTTTCTTTACTAAAATTTATTTCTTTTAACATTTTTAATACTGAAGTTACATATTTTAAAAGTATTGCCACTGATAAGAAAAAAAATTGAATAAAGATTAAAATTAAAATCACTATAGTTGTAAATCCTGGCTGTGTAACTGAAAAAAAATAATTATATAAATAATTTATAATTAGCAATAGTGTTATAAAAGAGAATAGACCTCCCAAATAAAAAAATAATTTATAAAACACATTGGTGTAAAAAAAATTCATTTTTAAAAATAATTTCAATAAGTCTAAAAATTTATACCTAGATTTAGAGAAATTATTGTTATTTTTATATAAAAAATTTTTGACCCTACTAGTTTCCTCTAAAATAAGATATCCAATGACTGGTTCTGGATAATTTTTTTTTAATATATTTTTAGCAATTTTTTTTTTTAAAAAACGAAAGCTTGTGAAATAAATTTCTTTTTTATTGTATATATTACTGAAAATTTTTTTAACAATAAATGTTCCAATATCCCTAATTAATGATCTTTTTTCAAATTCAGGTTTTGCTATAAAACAATCGTTATCACTTTTTTTAAAATTTTCGTAAATTATATTTAAATTTTCAATAGGATATTTGTAATCATCATCTAAAGTAATTAAAATATTTGAATTTGATAAATCAAAACCATTTAATATACTTCTTTGTTGACCTAGATGTTTGTAATTTAGAATTACTCTCAAATTTCTAAATTCATTTTTTAATTCAGCAAATTTTTTTGTGGTAGGATCATCATTATTTAATCCTCCATCTATAACCAGTATTATCTCTAACTTATCTTCATTTTTCCAATATTTATTTATATCAGATATATAATTTTCTAAAATAACCAATTCAGTTTTGTAACAAGGAATAATTATAGAACATGTTTGATGCATTTTTTTTATTTATTTATCAATTAATTTTGCTCTAGCCAGCATAGTGTCCCAAAAAGCTTTTCTTAGATTTAATGCACTAAAAACACCAAACCTCAAACCCTCTCTTGCTTCCTTACTTTTAGCAATTTCAGTAATACACTTAATTAAAGTATTGCCATGATCAATATCACAATTGGTATGAAGTTCAAAAAAATATGAGCATTTGTAAGATAACGATTTTTCATACTTAACTGCCTTAAGTATAGATGAATAAATATGTGGAACAATAAATTCTGTTCCAATTCCAATTGCACCAATTCCTACACCTGGCAAATTTGACATACATTTTTGGTGAAATAAATCCCCCCAAACCTTAGAAGTTAAACAAGTATTATTTTTCTTTTGGTAATGTTTTGTAGCACCTACTTCATTAGAGAAAATATCAAACATTTTTTTATGTGGAAAATCTTTAAAGTTTTTAGATTTTGGATTACCAAATTCTTCCAAGAAATTTTCTGTTAATATTTTTTTATGATCATTATTTTCAAGACGATTAATTACGTTTTTAAGATATATTGTAAATCTTTTACTGTAGTAACCATATTGAGAGGCGTAATCTCTTAAAATTTTTTTTTTATTTTTAAAAAAACCAGTGCTTAATTTTTTTAAATATTCATGATTTACAGCTTGATGCTGCAAGGTTTCAACACACAATGATCTGACAAATTTTTCAGAACTATCTTTATTTATAAGATTAATTGTTCTTTCTACGTTTTGAAGTCTGTTTCTTGTAACAGGTAAATTTTGTTTTTTCGCAATTTCAATATTCAGCATTATTTTCAATTAATATTTGGTACTCTTTATATATATATTAATTACAAAAAAATGTTAAAAAAAATTATATTATTAATTGTTTCAAATAAAATTAGTCAAATAGATATCAAATTTTTCATTTTTAGTTTTGTGTTGACTATTTTAAATTTGATAATATTTCATATCTTAAGTGGTGTAATATTAAACATTTATATATTTACATTTATATATTATCTAATAGCTATATGTCTGAAATTTTTATCTTATAAACTATTCGTATTTAAAGAAAAATTTAAGTATAAATTAGTTAATAAGTTATTGAAGTATTTATTGTTGTATTTAGTGAGCTATTTTATAAATGTAGAATACTTAAAATTAGTAACAATATACTTTGATCAACCTTTAGTAATTTTTCAATTAATCTTTGTTATCTTAAATGGTCTGTTGTCTTTTTTTGTAATTAAAAAATTAATTTTCAAATATTAAAAATATTCAATAATTTTTTTGAAATATTTTTTTTTTCAAAATAAAAAGGTTGTTTATCTAAATCATCTAATGAAGTAAAAGTAATATTTTTTGATTGGCTTACAATTTTTTTTATTAATTTTAAATTTGAAGTTTTATTTTTAATAGAGTTATTTAATAAAGAAAGATCAACATGCATAGGATTATATTTTAAAATTTTATTTTTTCTTTTTTTAAAATTCTTAATGATTTTATTTAACTCTAAATCTAAAATGTCATTATTAAGAAGTTTTAAGAATGAAAAACCCAACCTTCTAAAAAAATCTATCATCAACCAAGGTCTTCCATTCATTTCAATTACATACCATTTTTTATCATCCTTATTGTAAATAAATTCAATCATTAAGATTCCTCTCCATTTTAACGACTTAATTATTCTTTTTGAAATTTTATCTATTTCCTTGTTTTTTGTTATACTTAAAATAGCTGCTGTCCCGTATTTTTTTGGAAATATAAAATTTTTTACTGCCGATATAGAAAATCTCATTCTAAAATTTTTATCTGCATAAACATAATTAGGAACTTCATCTTTTGAATTTAAAAAATTAATTTTTTTTTGAATAATTAATTGATTTGATATTGATTTATTTTTTTTTTTAAAATTTCTAAGATCTTTTATTGAATTAATATTTACCGCTTTAAAAAAGTTTTTCTTGTAAAAACTTTGAGCATAATCTTTAACTGATGGTTTAATTATAAAATTCCCAAACTTATTAAGCATTTTTTTGCAATTATTTTCGTTATAAATCATTGTCTCAGGAGTAGAGATTTTATTTTTTTTTAGAAATTTAAACATACTATATTTACAAAAAACATTTTTATTAGGTCTAGAAAAAGTTTTATTACCTAATATAAAAAAATATTTTGATAACTCGCTCCAATTATTTATTGCAATCATCATATTTGTATCGCTAGTAGGCAGATAAAATGTTTTTTTTTTATTCTTTATTTTTAAATCTTTGCCTAATTTAATTACTTTATGTAAATATTTTTTTTCATATTTAGCTGGATTTGGTAATTTAACTATTTTCTTTAAGAAATTGGACTGATTGCTATAAAATTTTTTTTTTTTTGACCAATTATATATTCCAGATATTACTTCATTGTCTGAAATTGACAAAGATCTTAAACAACCTAAAAAACAAGTATCATTAGCTCTTGGTAAAAAAAAAATCATCTTATGCTTTTATTTTAAAAAGTATATGTAGTGGCAAGTGTTTTATAGGATTAAATAAAGTTGGATTTTTTTTTAAATCTTTTGGTTTAATAGTTAACTCTTTCAAGTATATAATTTTAGTAAAATTGACTTTATTAAAGATATCAAAATAATCTTGGAACGTATGATGGAATAGTTTGACTGGCAGTTTTGTTCCATCAATTTTTTTTATGTGCCCAATTAATTCTTTATCAGTTTTAGTAAAATAATCTGTTTTTTTTAAATTCTTAAAATAAAAAGTTTCATTTTTTTTACTCACAATTGGAAAAAAAGGATGTGGAACTGTTATATAAATTTCTCCATTTTTTTTTGTTATTCTTTTTAATTCTTTGCAAGCTTCTAAAAGCTGTTTTTTTTTCAAATAGTTAAAAACAAAAATAGCAAAACTTAAATCTGCAAAATTGGAATTTATTTTTGTATTCTCAATACTTGCTTGCTTAAAAATTATTTTAGGTGAGGAATTAGATTTGGCTAAATCTATCATCTTCTTTGATATATCAATACCATATATTTTTCTTGCACCTTTTTTCAGAAAATATCTGCTGCAAAATCCTTCACCACAACCTAAATCAGCAATTGATTTATTTTTTAATTTAGGAATTAAAGAAAATAAATATTTTCGAGCTGTGAAATCGGATAAACAAGTAAATTTATTCCTATCCCATTTAAGGAAATTTTTATTGTATAGTTTTTTTGAATTCATTTTTTTTTATTATCATATTAATTTCTTACTTCAAAAAAATCTGACATAGTTTTTGTGATTTTTCTAATTTGATTTACCTCTATATTTTTATGCATTGGTAGTCTCAATATTCTGCGGCTAGCATTATTTGTATTTTGCATTTGAAATTTTTTTCTTACATTTTTTTTTCCAAATTTTGATGAATGAAGTGGTATATAATGAAATACTGTCATAATTGATTTTTTTTTCATAAATTTGATAAGATCTTCTCTCTTTTTTTTTAATACCTCTATGTAAAATAAATGACCATTATGGTTTGAGTATTGTGGAACATGTGGTGTTTTTATATACCCTTTGTCTTTTAAACTTTTTAGTTTTTGATTATAAAGATTAAATATTTTTTTTCTGTGATTAATTATTTTTTTTGATTTTAAAAATTGTTCGAATAAAAAAGCTGCATTAATTTCATTTAAAGAATATGAGGATCCAATATCTACCCAGCTATACTTATTAACAAGATTCCTGTTGAACAATTCTCTATTTGTACCTTTGTTGGCTAAAATTTTTGCCCTATTAATAAATTTAGGATTGTTAATTAGTAAAGCTCCACCCTCACCACAATGGATATTTTTTGTTTCATGGAATGATAATGACGCAAGATCACCTATTGAACCAAGTGGTTTACCATTATACTTTGATAAAATTGCTTGCGCGGCATCTTCAATAATTAATAATTTGTATTTTTTTGCTATTTTAATTATTGGATCCATATCACAGCTAATACCTGCGTAATGTACTACCACAATTGCTTTAGTTTTTTTTGTGATAGCTTTAGTAATTTGATTTGGATCTATGTTGAGTGTTTTTGGATCTATATCAACAAACACTGGTTGTCCTCCCCTTAAAACAAATGCGTTAGCAGTAGATACAAAAGTGAAAGATGGCATAATTATTTCATCTTTGGGTTTTATATTTAGTAAAATTGCACTCATTTCTAATGCTGCAGTACATGAATTTACAAGCAAAGCTTCTTTACATTTAAGGTTTTTTTTTAGCCAATTAATACATTTTATTGAATATTTACCATTGCTGGAAAAATAATTCAGTTCTCTAATGTTTCTAATTTCATTTCCTACAGTTACAGGATTATTAAATATAATTTTTTTATTTTTTTTCATCTTAATGACCATTAAAAAATATTTATTTATTAATTCTCCATTAATTTTTTTTTAAATATAATATTTGAATAAAATTTAAGATAATAATTAATTTTTTTTGTTTACACATTATTAAAACAATAATTTGTGAAGGCTTTTTTTTTGTAACTTATAACCCATAATAGTAAAGGATTTTACTGTTAAACTATATTTGATATTTTAATACCCTGTCTGTTTTCTATTAACCTTATTAATTCTGAGCATTGAAATATATTTTCATAACTTCCTAGATCAAACCATGACGTTCCTTTTCCTATTCTAGCATAACCAAGACTTTTATTTTTCAATAAAATTTTATTTAAAGACGATATCTCAAGTTCATTTCTTTTTGAGGGCTTAATTTTGTTAAGTAAATTAAATATATTTTTATTATATACGTATAATCCAGTTACAGCTAGGTTGCTTTTTAAATTTTTTGGTTTTTCTATTATTTTAAAAATTTTGTTATTTTCCAGATAGGCAATTCCATAATCTTTTGGGTTATTGACTTCAGATAAAAAAACATAGGATTTATATGTTTTTTTTTTTATAATTTTCTCTAAATTTTTTGGAAATTCACGGCCGTAAAAAAAATTATCACCCAATATTAAAATGATTTTATTTGTTTTTTTCAAAAATGGTTTACTTAATTTTAAACCCTCCACTATACCTCCACCAACATTTTTTTGAATTGCATATTTGATTGAAATTTTATTTTTTTTTTCAACTGGAATTAATAATTTTTTAAATTTTTTAATTTCTCCGTCATTACAAACAATTAAAATTTTTTTAATGTTTGCATAAATTAGAACTGATAAAGAATAAAATATCATTGGTTTATCATACACAGGTAATAAATGTTTATTAATATTTTGAGAAACAGGCCTTAATCGAGTACCTTTGCCACCCGCCATTATAATTCCAAAACTTTTCATATATTTAGTCCTATTCTTTTTTCATAATTATTATTTAGTTTTTTCAACCAATCTTGATTTTTAATATACCATTTACATGTTTTTATTAAATTTTTCTCAAGATTTGTTTCCTGTAATTTAAATAATTTTTTTATTTTATTTGAGTTCAATAGATACTTAATATCATGACCAGGTCTATCTTTAACAAATTTTATTTTACTGTTACAATTAATAAGTCTAAATTTTTCTTTAAATATTTTTAAAATTAGATTTGCAATTTCTAAGTTCGTCTTAGTTACATTTGAGCCAATATTATATGTTTGACCATCTTTACATTTGAATATTGCTGTGTAAATATTTTTACATGTATCCCCTGCAAAAATCCATTCTCTTTGATTTTGTCCGTCACCATAAATTGGAATATCCTTGTTATTTATTATTTTTAAAATAATTCTTGGAATTAATTTTTCTGGATTTTGATAAAAACCATAGTTGTTGCACAATCTTAAAATAATGGCTGGAAAATTGTAAGTTTTTATAAAAGAGTTTATTAATATATCAGCGGATGCCTTGCTAGCAGAATATGGTGAGCTAGGTGATAAAATATCGTTTTCTTTTGATGGTTTTTTCCCCGAAATATCACCATAAACTTCATCGGTTGATATTTGAATAAATTTAATTTTTTTATTTTTTTTTTTATTATATTTTCTTATGGTATTTAAAAGTGAAAAAACACCATTTATATTACTTTCTATAAATTTTTTTGGATTATCTATAGAACGGTCTACATGAGATTCTGCTGCAAAATTGATTAAAAAATTTGGATTATATTTGTTTATTATTTGAGAAATTTTATTTTTATTTTTTATATCATTTAAAATAAATTTTATTTTTTTTGATTTCTTGAAATTTCTTTTTATAGGTTTTTTCTTATCTACCATAATTATATTTCCTTTATGTGATATGTAATTTATCATGTTAGTTCCTATAAATCCTGAAGCTCCGGTAATTAAGAATGTCTTGCTCATGTTTATATGATATTTATACACTAAAAAGTTTTTAAAAAATGTTGTATTCATTATTTACTTTTGATTTAGATGTATTGATATTTCACATATTTATTGGTTTTATTCAATATTTAGCGATTTTTTTAATAGGAACCAACTTTTTAAAATTATTTAGAGAAAGTCTAAATCCAATTTTAATTTACCCTATAGGCTTATCTGTATTCTGTATTCTTGTAATATTATTTTGGACCCTTAAATTAAACTCATCGAGTGTAATTTTAATATTAATTATTTACTTAATTTTTAATTATAAAATTATTTTGAATTATTTTAATCATGAAATTTTCAATAGATTATTTTTTTTAATCTTAATAATTTGTTTTATTGTTTTGAACAATACAACTTTACATGACCCAGATACTCGGAACGGTATCCAAGCTTATAGTGATACGTATTTTTATATTTCAGGAATTTATAGTGATCTTAACTTTTATAAATTAAGCGATCTTACAATGTATAATACACCACGCTATTTAAATCAGCAAATAGGATTACTTCTTGCTTATCCTTTTAGAGATTTTGATTTATTTAGACCAATATTAAATTTTTCTGTTTCTGCGTGGATCTTATCTCTTATGTTTGTAGTTGATATTTTGAGAAAAAATATTCAACTTAAGTTCATAAGTTATCAAACCCTAATTTTATCTCTTTTAATTTTATTTTCTTTTAGAACAAATTATTATTTGGACGAAAGCGTACCAACTATTTTAACAATACCTTTAATATTTTTGCTATCTTTTTTTTTATTTGAAAGTTTTAAGAGAGAAAAAATAAACTTAGAAATTTTTTTATTTATAATAATGATCTTTCTCAGTTTATTAACTAAACAAGTTTTATTATTTCTAGCTATTCCAATATTATTTTTAAGAGTATTAATGTCTGGCAAAAAAAAATTAATTTATTTTTATTCTTTTTTAATTTTACTTTCAGTTTTATTAGTTTTATTTTTTCATTTAGAACATCTAGATAGATCTTTAAATTTAATTAAAATTAAATTTACAAAAAATTTATTTTTTTTAGATACTCTACCTGGAATGCATAATGTTAACCAAATATTTCAATTAATATCTTTAATAACTTTGGTATTACTCTCTTATAAAAATGTTAAGTTAATAAGTGTCATTTTTTTATCTGCAATTTTATTTTTAAATTCATCATCAGGAGGCCCTTACTTTTTTTGGATGTTGTTATTTGTACTTTATACAACACAAAAGTATAAAGAAACTAATTTTTTAAATAAAAGTATTAATAAATATTTTTTATATTTTTGTATTTTTTTATATTTTTTTATATCCTACAAATTGTTTGCTGACTACCATTACAAATTTGGTACTCATTTTTTATTTTTTATTGTTTTATTTTCTGCATTCAATATTATAAATTTGAAAAGTAATTTAAAATTTATAATTTTAATTTTAGCAATCATATATCCTTTATCTTTCTCATTGAAAATTCCTTCAATAATAAATTTTTTAATAAAAAATCCTCTTGAAAATGGAAAATCACTTGTAAATTTAAATGTTAATATAGAGGAAATAGTTCCTAAAAATTCTATTATATTTACTGATATTGCTGTAAAAAATTATAGTGAAGATCTTAGTAATGAAATGAAAATTAAACAATACGCATTAAACCCAAGTATTAATTATTTAACACAATCCAAAAGACAATTTTATTTATTATCAAGTTATTTTTTTTATGACAAACAAAACTATATTAACAAATTTTATGTAATGGTAAAAAATAATCATAATGTAATTTATGCAAATAATGATCCAAAAAAAATAATTAAAAATGATAAATTCAAAAATTATTTTATATTAATAAAAAAAGAAAATTTAAATAAAGTTTATAGGTTAAAAAAAAATATAAATATTATTGATAATGATTTTGCTCTAATTCAAATTGTAAATGAAACTTAAAATATATATATAAATTAACTAACTCTTATTATATTATTAATTCAATAAATATATTTATCAACGAGGACGCTGGTTTAAAGTGAGTGAATATATAAATTTTAAAATTGTGAAAATAAAATTAAATAAAAAATTTTCTCTTAAAAGATATTGGTTAAAAAAACTATGAAAATAGCTTTTATTGTTGAAGAACTTAACACACATTCATTAGTTTATCAATTTATTGATGATTTAAAAAATGATCAACGTTTCGATGCAAATTATTTGATTCATCAAAAGGTAAACATTAAGCAAAAATTTTTTTTAGATTATTTAACAGACGTTATAAATTATAAAAAATTAAAAAAATTTTTAGAAGGTAAATTTAAAGATAAAATCGTCAATTTTGAAAAAAAAAAATTAATAAAAAACAAACCTCCTTATAAAACTTTTTTTTTAAATAAAGATATTGGTTTATTTTTTAAAAACATTATAAATGTTGATTTATTAACCTCAAACAATGTGGTTTATAGATATCCAAGTAATGATTTAAAAATTATCAAAGATCTTAATTTTGATTTAATAATTAATTTTTCAGGAAAATTTATAAGAGGAGAAATTTTAAAATCATCCAAGCTTGGCGTAATTTCATTTCACAATTCGGATAACAGAGTAAATAGAGGAGGACCAGGGGGATTTTGGGAAGTTTATTATGGATACAAAAAATCAGGTGTAATTATACAAAAACTAGAAGATGAATTAGATGGAGGCCATGTTATCATAAGGGATCAAATTCGAACTGCAGAAACATGGATAGAGAACGATACAAATTTGAGGATAGTAAACTTTAAGAATTTAAAAATAATCCTTGAAAAAATAATCAAAGAAAAACGAGTCGTAATTAATGAAAAGAAAATTCCTTATTACAATAAGCTTAACAAAAGTCCAAATTTTTTTCATTTAACTAATTATCTAATAAGTAATTTTTTGGGTTTTAAATTTAATTATTCAGAATTTTTGATTAAAATTAAAAAATTCTTACGTTACAAGAAAAAATATAATGTTGCAGTATTGAATTCAAATTTTCGAGAATTAGTCATGTGGAAAGCTAAAAAAATTTCCACAAACTCAAGTAAACAAATTAGAAATTCCGTGTTGATAAATAAAGGAAAAGATTTTTTTTGTTTTTTTGATTTGTATAAAAAAAATAACTCAGAAATTAGCTTCATAAATTATGAAAAGCCAAATAATATAAATAAAACAAACATTGATAAAAAATTTAACAGACCAAGTTTTTTAGAAATAAGTAAAAATTATTTTTTAGTTTCCTGTAACAAAGATAATAACAACGAAATATATTTGTTTAAATGCAAATCTTTTCCATCCAAGTGGGAATGTGTAAATAAAATTAAATTAGATTTTGATTTTATAAACTGTAATACAATATTATTTAACGGCAAAATTTATTTTTTTATAAGCTTGTTTGACAAAATAAATAGAGAATTTAAAACAAAAATTTACTCAATTGAAAATTCAAAATTTGATAAATTTGAAAAATTAAAATTTTGCGGAGAAATAAAAAATTTAACTCAATCAATTTTTAATTCAAATGATCAGATATTTAGATCGTTTTCTTATAGTTTAAGATCAAAATCTTTATATATTTCAGAAGTAAGTATCACTGGGGATTTCAATTTTGTTGAAAACAATTATCTAGAAATAAAGCCAAATTTTTACTTAGAGGCAATTAGTTTAAACAAGATATATTCATTAAACAATCATACTGTATTTGATTTTACTTATTTTTAAATTTATAGAATTTTTTTTCATAATCATTCAAAGCTGTAGTAAAAAATTCAATATGCTTTATCTTAGTTCCAGGATGTATTGAAAGCTCAAAAAGCCTTTTATAAGAAAATTCTTCAGTGACAGGCAATGAAACATTTTTTTTGTATCTTAAATTTATATTGGGAAATGATTTATTTTTCGATTTAGTTATATTAAAATTAGTATGATGGTTTAAAGGAACATATACTCTATTCGCAGGGATACCTTTTTTGTTTAGATGATTAATCAGATATCCTAAATTTTTTCTAAAATATTTGTACTCATAATTAATAATTAGTTTATGAAAAACTCCTAATGAATTTTTTTTTGGTTTAATAATATTAAATCCCTTAGAGTTTTTTAATAATTTTATTATATTATTTGCATTTTTTAGCCGTTGCCTATTTTCTGTTTTTAAAGTTTTTAGAGAGACTCTTCCAATTGCAGCATATGCTTCAGTCATTCTATAATTATAACTGAGCTTTTTTTCTCCAAACGATCTTAGTTTATAAATTTTGTCATTATGTTTTTTTTTCCTGCAAACTACCAATCCGCCTTCACCACAGAAAAGATTTTTTCTTTGATGACAACTGAAAACCGCTATGTCTGAAAAATTTCCGCTATTAACATTTTTTAAGTTTGCACCATGGGCATGTGATGCATCTTCAATTAAAAAAACATTATTTTTTTTTGCTATTTTAGAAACTTCTTCAATTTTACAAATATTGCCAAACATATGAACAACTATTATTGCCTTGGTTTTTTTAGTAATTTTTTTTTCAATTTCTTTTGGATCTGCACCTAAGGTATTTTTTTCAATATCTACAAATACAGGTTTTGCATTTTGCATCAGTATACATGATGCTGTAGATATCCAGGAGAAACCAGTAACTATGACCTCATCACCATAACCAATTTCAAGTGCTGAAAGAGCCAAGTGCAATCCTTGAGTCGCATTTCCAACTGCTTTAACATACTTAGAATTATTAAACTTACCAAATTCAGTTTCAAATTTTTTTACTTCCTCTGCTGCAAATAATTGATTTTTTTTTAGAACTTTACTTACCGCATTCAAATGTTTTTTTTTAATATTTGGCCAAGCCGGCCAATTGATTTTATTTTTTTTTAAGAACATAAATATATTGTGTCTAACATTTTTATGAGTATAAGTATCGAGTGTCAAAAAAAAAAATACTGATCATAGGAGGGGGTCCTGCTGGCTGTGCCGCAGCTCATCAACTTTATCTAAATAATATAGATTGTGAAGTTTTAATAATTGAAAAATCAAATATTCTGGGTGGTGGCTGCAAAACATATTATATGGGGGGGCACCCATATACGTTCGGTCCTAGACACTTTATAACTGAAAAAAAATATTTATTTGATTTTCTTAACAAATATGTTCCTTTAAGAAGTTGTGCTGAACATGAATTTAAAACTTATGTATCAAAAGATGACGCATTTTATAATTTCCCCATCACAGAATTAGATATAAAAAAAATGCCTGATTATAATGAAATTAAAGAACAAAGAGAAAATTTGAAAGGAAATATTGGTAGCAAGGCTAGTGATTTAGAAGATTATTGGAAAAATACTGTTGGTGACATTTTGTTTGAAAAATTTATTAACGAGTACAATAAAAAAATGTGGTTTGTCGACTCTCTTACAGAAATGGATACTTTTAATTGGTCACCTAAAGGGCCCGCTATTGCAAGTGGTGAAGAGAAAGTATTTAGCAATTGGTTTAGTGCATATCCTATAAAATATAACGGATACGATGATTATTTTGGTATAGCTACTAAAAATGCAAAAGTTCTTTTAAATACTGAAATCACAGAATATGATTTAGAAAATAAAAGGGTAAAATTCAATGATGAGTTGTTTAAATTCGATATTATTATAAATACTCTCGCACCTGATATGGTCTTAAATTATGTTCATGGAGAGCTTCCATTTATTGGTCGGGAATTTCATACTATTGTATTACCAATAGAAAATGCATTTCCAAATGATATTTATTTTTTATATTATGCAGGTAAAGAAACTGTAACTAGGTGTGTTGAATATAAAAAACTAACTAAATATAAATCAAAAAATACACTTTTGGGAATTGAAATCCCATCTAAAAAAAATCGTCTTTATCCGGTTCCGATAAAAAAATATATCAAACAAGCAGACGAGTATTTTAAAATTATGCCTGAAGGTGTGTACTCTATTGGAAGGGCCGGTGTGTATAGATATGGAATAGACTTTGATAGATGTATTGATCAAGCAATGATAGTTGCTAAAGATTTAAAAAATAACAATGGGGGTTCAGGAAGTGTTCTTAACATAGATCCTACAGGTGAACGAGATCGAAAAGTAGACTAAATTAATGTCCAAAAACTTTCTAAAGTTATATAAAAAAAATGGATTTTGTATTGTTAAAGGCGAAAAAAAAATATTAGGTCAAATAAAAAAAAAAACTGTAAATCATATAAAAAATTTTTTAAAAAAAAATAACATAAAAAGCTCTCTAAGTAGTTTAGAAAATCTTCATAATATAGTGCCTGTAGAAATTTTAAATAAATTGAGGTTGCACGTTTATAATAACTTAAATGACTCAAGCTTTAGTAGAAATTATTACAAGATATCAAAAAAGTATTTAGATGAGATAGTTGGAAATGAACTGGCAATGCAGAAAAAAATAAATTTTAGTATTCAATTGCCAAAAGATGAGTCTTCGATTTTACCTGTACATTCTGATACATGGGCTGGAGACTCTCCATTCGAAGTAGTTGTTTGGATACCATTAGTTAATGCAAACAAGACTTCATCAATGTTTATTTTACCAAAATATACTTATAGAGAAAAAAAATTTACGAAAATAAATTTTAAAAATAATGAACAAATAAGATCAAAATTTAAAAAGGATTTTAAATTTATAAATATTAAATATGGGGAAATACTAATTTTCAATCAAAGTTTACCACATGGGAATGATGTTAACATGGAAAAAAATACAAGAGTAAGCTTTAATTGTAGATTTAAAAGTTTATTTTCTCCTTACGATCAAAAAAAACTTATTGAATTTTTTAATCCTTTAAATCTAAAACCAGCAACATTGGATGGAATTAATTATAATGAACCAAATTTTAATTAAAAATAAAAAAAAGCTAAGAGGATATATATCTTCTAGAAAAATCAATGATTGTTTTTTTCCGCAGAAAATACAAAACTTAACAATAAGAGATTTTGCAGAAAAAAAAAAATATTTTTTGATTCTTTCAGGTACAGAATGGAAAAAAAAAAGTTCTTTTTTGATGTTGAGAAGTTTACTTGGAAATTTAAAAAACTTTGATGGAATTATTTTTTTTAGTATATTTCAGTTATCTGAAAATATTGATTTTTTTTCAAAGACAATAAAAAAAATTTTAAATAAAAAAAAAATTATATGTTTTGCACTTGAAGAAATTGAGATAGCTAAACAAAAAGAACTTGATCAAATTATTGATCAATTAAAAATTAATAGACATGTCCAGAAATAAAATTATAAAAAATATATCTGATTTAAAAAAAATAAGGAAAATTTACAAAAATAGAAAATTATCTTTATGCCACGGTGTATTTGATTTAATTCACCCTGGTCACTTAAATCATTTTAACGAAGCAAAATCATTATCTGACATTTTGGTTATATCAATAACATCAGATAATTTTGTAAAAAAAGGTTTTAATAAACCTTATTTTAACCAACAACAAAGATTGGAATTTTTATGTAGTTTAGAAATGATTGATTACGTTGTTATTGCTGAAAGTAAGTCTGCAATACCAATAATAAAAAATTTAGAACCAAACTTTTATTTTAAAGGTCCTGATTACAGAAAAGAATCTGGTGATATTGCTGGTAATTTAAAAAATGAATTGAAAGAATTAAAAAAAATTAAAGGAAAATTTTTAATTACATCTGGTGCAACACTTTCTTCTACAAAATTAATGAATACAAATTTTCCAGATTTTAATCCTGTAAAAAAAGAAATAAAAAATCAAATTGGAAGTGAAGTAGAAAAAAAAAAATTTCTAAATCAATATATTCTTACCAAAAAAAAATTATCGAATAAAAAAATACTAATTTTAGGAGAGATAATAATTGATGAATATTGCTATTGTGAACCTTTGGGAAAACCATCCAAGGAAAATATAATTTCTGTTAATTATAGAAATAAAAAAGAATTTTATGGTGGGATAATTCCAATTTTAAATATAGTTTCACAATTCTCAAAAAATGTTACAGCGTTAAGTGTTTATAATAAAAAAAAAATTGATTTTCCTAATGAAATAAAAAAGAAAATGAATTTAGAATTTATTAAAGATGCAAAATTCGTTGATGTAAAAAAAACTCGATTTATTCATGAAAAATCATTCAATAAGATATTTGAGTACTATAATTTTGATGAAAAATATCCCTCAAATAATAAGTTTAAAAATTTCTTAAAAAAGAAAATAAAATCTTTTGATATTGTAATTGTTGCTGACTTTGGTCATGGTTTAATTGATAATGAGGTGGTGAAAATATTAGAAAGAGCGAAAAAACTCTGTGTTAATGTTCAGACAAATTCTGGAAATAGAGGTTTCAATTTATTCACAAAATTTGATAAGGCATTTTATTTATGCATAGATGAGCCAGAAATACGATTAGGAATGTCAAATAACGTTGATTCATTAGAAAAATTAATTCTGAATAAACAAAATTCTAAATTTGAAAATATTACAATTACAAGAGGTATAGAGGGGCAAGCTTTCAAAAAAAATAAAAAAATATATAAATTTCCTGCAATAAATAAAAAAGTGGTAGATACAATTGGTGCAGGTGATACTTTATTTGCCTATTCCTCTTGCTTTTTATCAGTTTCAGCTAACATAGTTTTATCTAATTTAGTTGGAACAGTTGCTGGAGCTTTAAAAACAGAAATTGTTGGACATGAAAATTTTGTGGATGAAAAAAAAGTATTTAAATATCTTTATTCATTATTAAAATAAAATATGAAAGTATTAATTACAGGTGGTGCAGGATTTATTGGAAGCCATATATCAGAATTTCTTTTAAAAAAAAAAAATATTAAAAAAATAATTATTCTTGATAATTTCAAAGACGGTAGCTTAAAAAATGTGAATATTTTGAAAAATAAAAAAAAAATTCAAATAGTTAAGTGTGATATTTTAAACAAAAAAAAATTATTTAGTTACTTTAAAAATATAGATATTGTAATTCATTTAGCAGCAATGTCCGATATCGTTCCTTCTATTGAGCAACCATCTTTGTACATGCACACAAATATAATTGGCACAATGAATGTTTTAGAAGCGATGAGAAAATTTAAAACTAAAAAAATTGTTTATGCAGCATCTTCATCTTGTTATGGTATACCAAAAAAATTTCCTACCACGGAGGAGCATGAAATAGATACAAAATATCCATATGCTTTTTCAAAATATATTGGTGAATTGACAATTATGCATTGGTCAAAAGTATATAAAATTGATTTTGTTTCACTCAGATTATTTAATGTATTTGGTACTAGGTCAAGAACACACGGAGCATATGGTGCGGCATTAGGTATTTTTTTAAAACAAAAAATAGAAAATAAACCTTTTACAGTTGTGGGAAACGGAAAACAAAAAAGAGATTTCATATATGTAACAGATGTTGCAAATGCATTTTATTTATCCTTAAAAAAAGATATAAAAAATAAAATTTTAAATATTGGTTTTGGCGCACCAAATACAGTGAACGAGATGGTTAAAATAATAGGCGGGAAAAAATCATATATACCTAAAAGACCAGGTGAACCATTCATTACTCATGCCGACATAAGAACAGCAAAAAAAGTATTAAAATGGAAACCCAAGATAAAATTTAGAGATGGGATTAAAGTTGTTCTAAAAGATATTAATTATTGGAAAAATGCACCATTATGGAATGAGAAAAAAATTATGATTGCTACAAAAAATTGGTTTAAATATTTAAAATAAAAATAAAAATAAAAATAAAAATGAAAATTTTAATAACTGGTGGTGCAGGTTATGTAGGCTCGATGCTTGTTCCATACTTACTTGAAAAGGGTCACGATATTACTGTTTTAGATTTAATGATCTATGGTGAAGATGTAATAAAAAATCATAAAAATTTAAATTTAGTAAAAGGAGACATAAGAGATTTAGATCTATTAGAAAAATTAACAAAAAATATTGAAACTGTTATACATTTAGCTTGTATATCAAATGATCCAAGTTTTGAATTGAATCCCACACTAGGTAAATCTATCAATCTAGACGCTTTTGAGCCACTGGTTAAAATATCAAAAAAAAATAATGTCAAAAAATTTATTTATGCATCTTCATCATCAGTCTACGGCATAAAAAAAGAAAAAGATATAACAGAGACAATGTCTTTAGAGCCAATAACAGATTATTCAAAATTTAAAGCTATATGTGAAGAAATACTTAATAATTATAACTCACACGAATTTACTTGTACCACAGTTAGGCCAGCAACAGTTTGCGGTTATTCTACCAGACAGAGATTAGATGTGGTTGTTAATATTCTTACAAATCTTGCATATCACAATAGAAAAATAAAAGTTTTAGGTGGAAAGCAACTTAGACCCAACATTCATATTTATGATATGATAAGGGTATATGACTCTTTAATAAATGCTGATAGTCATTTAATTTCAGGTCAAATATTTAACGCAGGATATGAGAATCAAAGCGTTATGTCATTAGCTAAATTAGTAAAAGATGTTGTAGGTCAGGATGTTAAGCTTGAGATAGTTCCAACTAATGATAATCGTTCTTATCATATTTCATCAGAAAAAATTAAAAAAGTATTAAATTTTAGAATAGAAAAATCAATTAAAGATGCTGTTTTAGATTTAAAATCTGCATTTGAAAGTAATCTACTACCAAATTCATTAACAGATAAAAAGTATTTTAATATAAAAGTGATGAATGATATTCAATTAAAATAATGAATATAAAAAAACTTAAACAAATTGCAAAAAAATTAAGAATCAAAACGTTTAATTCATTTATAGAAAAAGGTGAAGCTCATCTTGGAGGAAGTTTTTCCATGATGGAAATATTGTTGACTATTTATGAGATAATACTTAAAAAAAAAGATAAGTTCATATTAAGCAAATCACATAGCTCTTATCCTTTATGTTTATATTTGAGGGAAAAAGGACTTAGAACAAAACTTACTACTCACCTAGAATTAGATGAAAAAAATGGAATTAATGCTACAACTGGAAGTTTAGGTCACGGTCTTCCGTTAGCTGTAGGTATGGCATTTGCAAGAAAAAAACAAAAAATTAGTGGCAAGATAATAGTATTAATTAGTGATGGAGAATGTCAAGAAGGAACTACTTGGGAGTCATTACTGGTTGCAAGCAAGCATCGACTAGATAATTTAATTGTAGTGGTTGACTATAATAAAATACAAGCATTATCAAAATTAGAAGATGCTTTACCATTAGAAAGTTTAAGAGATAAATTTGTATCGTTTAATTGCAATTGTTTAGATGTAAAGAATGGACATTCATTTAAATTGTTATCAAATGCTTTTAAGAAAAAATTTAGAAATAAAAAACCAACTATCATTATTGCTCACACAATTAAGGGAAAAGGAATAAAAGAATTTGAGAATGATCCTATTTGGCATGCTAGGCAACTTAAAGGTGAAGAAATAGAAATTGGTAAAAAAGGTTTAGGTATAAGTTAAAATGAGAAGAAAATTTGGAAAAGTAATTTGTGAAATTGCTAAGAGAGATAAAAAAGTGGTTTTGTTGGTTGGCGATATAGGATATGGAATTTTTGATGAATTTAGAAATAAATTTCCTGAAAGATTTTTTAATTTGGGAATTTGTGAGCAAACTTTGATTGGAGCTGCTGCAGGAATGTCTTTAGAGGGATTGAAACCTTGGGTTTATACAATCACTCCCTTTTTAATAGAACGACCTTTTGAACAAATAAAACTAGATATTGATCAACAAAGAGCAAACGTTAATCTGGTTGGATTTGCAGATTATCCGAAATTGGGCCCTAGTCATGCAGAGTTGAATGCAAAAAAATTGATGAGTTTATTTAAGAATATTAAATCTTTTTTCCCAAAAAGCAGTAAAGAAACAGAACGTATGGCAATAAAGTGCTCTAAAGTAAAAGGACCTACATTTATTAGTTTAAAAACTGATAATAGACTGAATAAAAAATGGTAAGTCCAATTAAATCAAAAAAAATTAATTTAATTAGCCAGCTTCATTACTCAACTTCAAGAAATTATCTTCAAAGGATGAATAATAATAAAGTTAAATGTATGAAAATTGCAAAAAAATACGGAAAACAGTACTGGGATGGTGACAGAAAATATGGTTATGGAGGATATAAATATATTCCTGGCAGATGGACACCAGTAGCAAAAAAAATTATAAAAAAATACTCGCTTAACAATAAATCAAAAGTATTAGATATTGGGAGTGGTAAATCTTTTTTGCTTTATGAAATAAAAAAAATACTTCCTAAGATTAGTATAAAAGGGGTTGATATTTCAAAATATGGAATCAGTAAGTCAAAACCAGATATAAAAAGATATTTATCAATACATAAAGCTCAAAATAAGTTTTTTGTAAAAAATAATTATTTTGATCTTGTTATGTCTTTAGGTTGTCTTCACAATTTGGAATTATTCGATCTTTATAAATCGATAAAAGAAATTCAAAGAATTGGTAAAAATAAATATATAATGGTAGAAAGTTATAGGAATGAAGAAGAATTATTTAATCTTCAATGTTGGGCTTTAACATGTGAAACTTTTTTATCAAGTAAAGAATGGGCATGGGTTTTAAAGCAATGTAAATATTCAGGAGATTATGAATTAATTTATTTTAAATAATAAATTAAAATAATAATTTTTAATTTATTAAATAAAATTTACTTTTACATAATGTTTATTATTAAACTAATAATTAATATACCCACTACATTAATACTTTTTTTGAGGATTATTTGTTTTGAAAATTGGTTTAAAAATTTTAAAAAAATATTTCTAAGCGATATAATAATTTTTCATACTGATGGAGGATTTGGTCATCAAATTGAAATTAATGATATTGCAAGAAACTATTATAAAAATAAAAAAATTCTTTACATTTGTAAATTCAATAAAGAAAGAAATAATGCATATATTGCTCAAATTTTTGGAAATGAATGTATCAATATTCAAACTTCTTTAAATGTCAAAATTCTTAAAAAAGAATTTAGTATTGGAGAATATGAGGGATCAAAAATTAGAATTATAGAAAATTTTTTACTTCTTTTGATTAAAATTTTTACAAATAAAAAAATTATTACAAATGTAGAATTTTATAAAATATTGTCAAAAATTTATAAACAAGCTAAAAAGACAAAAAAAATTCACAAATATGATTATGTAAATTTTTATTATAAATTACTAAAAGAAAACAAAAAACCTTTAACCCCCTCTTTATTACCGCAAGATATAAAAAAAAAATTTAAAAAATTCAAAAAAAAATTTAAAAACAAAAAAGTTTGTCTGGTTTACGTAAAATACACAAATAAAAATGTCAAGGATTTTACAAAAGTAAGCAGATCTGGAAGCTCGAATATACATTATTATTATCCATTATTTGATTTCTTATTAAAAAAAAATTTTAATTTATTAATTTTTGGGGATGTAGATTATAAAATTAAGAACAACATTAATTATGAAAAAAAAATATTTACCAATGATTGTTTTAGTTTCGATAAAGACTTATTCGATATATTTAGTATTCTCTTAATACCTGAAATATTTATTGGCGAATGTGGAGGACCACTATATCTTGGGTTTTATGCAAAAAAATCTCTAGGCATTAATTGGTTTCCATATGGTTATATTCCCCCAGAATATAACTTAGTAATTAGAAAAAAAATCTACGATCAAAAAAAACGTAAATTTTTAACCGAAAAAAGCTGTGAAAAAAAATTTTATTGGAAATACGATTTAGGAAAAAGATATAAAATAGAATTAAATGATAATTATCAAATTTTAAGAAGTTTAAAAAAAGTTTTAAGAGCTTGAAAAAATAAAATTATCGGTGTTATTGAATTATAAAGTTGATAAATTCTATCAACTTCAATTAGATTGTATATAATTAAAATTTCAATTACATTTAATGTAAAGGCAATTTAATCAAACATTTAAAAACTTATTATAAAATTTATATGAAAAAATATAAAACTAAAAAATATAAAAAAATTATTTGTTTCGATATTGATAATGTAATTTGTTTAACAAAAGGCAGCAACTATAAAAACGCTAAACCAATAGTTAAAAATATAAATTTGATTAATTTACTTTATGAAAACAATTTTTATATTAAAATATTTACAGCAAGATATATGGGTAGATACAATGAGGATAAATTTAAAGTAAAAAAATTTGCAAATTTAACAAGATTTTTTTTGAAAAAAAAATGCAAATTAAAATATCATGAATTAATTATGGGAAAACCTACCTATGACTTATTTGTAGATGATAAATGTTTTGGTTTTAAAAAAAGCTGGGCTAATAGTCTTAAGAAGACATATTTGATTAATTAAAATATTCTTTAATTTATAATGAGGAAAAAATTTTGCCATTTATTAGTTGGATTTTCAGTTTTTCCATATTTCAAAAATCTTATTGAATCTACAATTAGAAAAGATAAAGAGTCTGAAATAATTATTGTCACAACTGGTAATCCAAAATTTTTTGGTTGGGGTGGTTTTTTTGATTT
>CENJ01047250.1_pt1 | contig 21898 bp, 25 predicted proteins | sample 356161 | NCBI WGS metagenome assembly CENJ01 (sample SAMEA2619531, study PRJEB7988) | marine metagenome | biome: marine biome (ENVO:00000447); feature: surface water layer (ENVO:00002042); material: "saline water (ENVO:00002010), including plankton (ENVO:xxxxxxxx)" | depth 5 m
AAAGAAATTCCTAAAGAATGTTAAAGATATAGTTTCAAAAGAAGGATACTGTGTCATAGTTGCCTCGGAGGGAACAAAAAATAAAAAAGGGAAGTTTCTAGCAGAAAGCGGCACTAAAGACGCTTTTGGTCATGCTCAACTTGGGGGAGTTGCACCTTACCTTTCTGAATTAATTAAGTCAAAAAAAGGTTTTAAGTGTCATTGGGCTGTTGCCGATTATCTCCAAAGATCTGCTAGGCACATTGCATCTAGAACAGATGTTGAGCAAGCATACGCATTGGGATCTCATGCTGTAGATCTTGCAGTCAAAGGAAAAAATGGTGTTATGGTTAGCATTAAAAGAATATCTGATAAACCCTACAAATGGAAACTAACTACTGTTCCGCTTCAAAAGGTTGCAAATGTTGAAAAAAAAATGCCAAAAAATTATATTTCATCTGATGGTTATCACATCACTAATTTGTGCAGAAGATATATGGAGCCTCTTATAAAAGGAGAAGATTTTCCAAAATATAAAGATGGTATTCCAATATATACTCATTTCAAAAATAAAAAAGTTAAAAAAATAAAAATATGAAGAATCTTAAGAAAGATAGTTTGTATAAAAATGAAAAAAAGAAAATAAATAAATTTATTTTTGATGACGAGGTAGCAAACGTTTTTGATGACATGGTAAATAGATCCGTTCCAGGTTACGAGTTTCTAGTTGAGAATATAGGTGTACTTGCAAAAAAATTTTACCAACCAAATACTGCAATATATGACTTGGGATCATCCTTGTGCGCATGTTCATTATCAGTATTAGAAAAATTAGAAAATGATAAGGTAAATATATACGCCGTAGATTCTTCAGAGGCGATGATTAATATATGTAAAAAAAATATTTGTAGAGAGCAAATTACGTTTATACATTCTGACATTTTAGATATTAATATTGATAATTCCTCAATCGTAATTTTAAATTTAACTTTACAGTTTATACCTGTAGAGAAAAGAAGAAATCTATTAAAAAAAATTTTCTCACAAATAAATAAAGGAGGAATAATTATTATTACTGAAAAGATAAAGTTAGATAAAAAGTCCGATGATATATTTTTCAAAAACTTTCATGATTTTTTTAAACAAAATAATGGGTATACAAAAGAAGAAATTGATAGAAAAAAAATTGCACTTTCAGAAACAATGATAATTGAAAGCGAAAAAATACATGAAAACCGTTTTATTGATGTCGGTTGCTTTAATTTCTATAAATGGTTTCAGTGCTATAATTTTGTCTCATGGGTCTTAATAAAACAGATATAGTATCTTACTTAAAAAATAAAAATTTTTATAATGACTATACTTTTAGAGAGTATGATTTTTTATTTAATATATTTTTGGAAAATAAAAATTTTTATAACCATGGTAATCTGAATAAATGGATTAAGATTTTGAATAGTCTTCCTATAATACCTACTAATTATTTGGACTACTTCAATTCCAGCATCACTATTGGTGAAAAAGATGAAATCAATGAAGTTCAAATAAAAACCCTTGAAAAAGAACTGTTAAAGTTAAGCCCTTGGAGAAAAGGGCCATTTAATATCTTTGGTTTGGAAATAGATTCCGAATGGCGTTCAGATAAAAAATGGCAAAGGATTCGAAGTCACCTTCCAAACATTAAGGGCATGAAAATAGCTGATATAGGTTGTAGCAATGGTTACTACTCTTATAAGCTTCTAGGATTAAAGCCTGATTTAATTGTTGGAATGGATAAAACGGCTTTATATGTAATGCAATTTTTAGCTTTAAAATTTTATACAAAACAAATTCAAGAGTTAATTGTTTTGCCATGCTCTTCAGAGGAATTTGATTTTAAGAAAATTAATTTTGATTTAGTTCTTTCAATGGGAATTTTATATCATTCAAAAAACCCTTGTAACCATTTAAATTCACTTAAGCAACTAGTTAAAAAAAACGGCTATATAATTTTAGAGACAATTATTTCAAATTTGCCAGATAATATAGATGTTAAGAAAAATCAAACATATGCTGGAATGAAAAATATAGGGACTATTTTTACAAAAAATAATTTAAACGATTTAATGATTTCTAATGGTTTTAAAAATATAGAGATAGTCAATGATAGTTTTACAGATTCAAGTGAGCAAAGATCTACAAAGTGGATGAATGGAAAAAGCCTTAGAGAGTTTATATTGCCAAATGGAAATACATTGGAAGGCTACCCTCCAGTTTGTAGGAGTATATTTGTAGCTCAAAAAAGATGATTATGATAATATTTATTCAAAAAAAAGGTAAGTTATGAAATCTAAAGTATTTACTTCTGAATCCGTATCTGAAGGGCACCCAGATAAGTTATGTGATCAAATATCTGATGCCATTTTAGATGCTGCTCTATTAGAAGATAACAGAGCTAGGGTTGCCTGCGAAACATTAGTTAAATCTGAGGAAGGATCGCTTGGTGTCGTAGTCTTGGGAGGCGAGATAACTACTTCTGCAAATATAGATTATGAAGATATTGTTAGAAACACTATAAACGAAATTGGCTATGATTCAGAAGATTTAGGTTTTAATTCAAAAACTGTTGAATTTATAAATAAGATAGGTTTACAGTCAACTGATATTGCTCAAGGAGTAGATAAAGGTAACGATGAAGATCAGGGTGCAGGCGATCAGGGACTGATGTTTGGATATGCAAATAATGAAACAGATGTATTAATGCCAGCCCCAATTACGTATTCTCACAGATTAGTTCATAAATTAGCTCAATTAAGAAAAGCAGATGATGTTGGTTGGCTTCGACCTGATGCAAAAAGTCAGGTAACTATGAAATATGATAATGGAAAAATTCATTCTATTGATACAGTTGTCATTTCATCTCAACATTCCCCGAATGTAAGTCAAAAGGAAATTAAGGATTATATCTTTGAGGCGGTAATAAAAGACGTTTTACCTTCATCTTATCTTACGAAAGAAACAAAAATTCATATAAATCCAACTGGTTCTTTTGAAATAGGTGGGCCTGTTGGAGATTGTGGTCTTACGGGAAGAAAAATAATTGTGGATACATATGGTGGTATGGCAAGACATGGAGGAGGAGCTTTTTCAGGAAAAGACCCTTCAAAAGTCGACAGATCAGCAGCATATGCTGCAAGATACGTTGCAAAAAATATTGTTGCAGCTGGGTTAGCACAAAAATGTGAAATTCAGATTTCTTATGCAATAGGAGTAGCCGAACCAACTTCAATTAGTGTTGATACCTTTGGTACAGCAGCAATTGACGAGGCAAAAATTGTACATATAATTAACGAGGTTTTTGACTTGCGCCCATGGGGCATAACCAATATGCTTAAACTTTTGAGGCCTATATATAAAGATACTGCCTCTTACGGTCATTTTGGAAGAGCTGATTTAGATCTTTCTTGGGAAAAAACTGATAAAATCGACAATATTAAAAGTTTGATATGACGGAGACATAATTATGAGTAAAGTTGTAGAAAAAATTGGACCAGATTACAAAATAGCAGATATTTCTTTAGCCGATTGGGGTTATAAAGAGATGAGAATTGCTGAAACTGAAATGCCTGGGCTAATGGCATTAAGAGAAAAGTACGGAAAAGACCAACCATTAAAGGGGGCAAAGATAGTAGGTTGTTTGCACATGACAATTCAAACAGCCGTATTAATTGAAACTTTAGTAGACCTCGGAGCAAGTGTTCGATGGTCGTCTTGTAATATATATTCAACTCAAGACCACGCTGCTGCTGCAATTGCAGAAAAAGGTATTCCAGTTTTTGCATGGAAGGGTGAGACTGAAGAGGAGTATCTGTGGTGCATAGACCAAACCATCATTGGAGACCCAACATGGAAACCAAATATGATTCTTGATGATGGTGGTGATTTAACATCTATAATACATGAAAAATATCCAGAGCTTCTTTCAGAAGTTAAGGGTCTATCGGAAGAAACAACTACAGGCGTTCATCGTTTATATGAAATGGTTAAAAAGGAAGAACTCAAAGTTCCTGCTTTTAATGTAAATGACTCCGTAACGAAATCCAAATTTGATAATTTGTATGGTTGTAGAGAATCTCTTGTTGATGGAATTAAAAGAGCAACTGATGTAATGATTTCAGGAAAAACAGCTCTAGTATGCGGTTTTGGTGATGTAGGCAAGGGATCAGCGCAATCATTAAGAAATGCAGGAGCAATTGTTTGGGTAACAGAAATTGACCCGATCTGCGCTTTGCAAGCAGCTATGGAAGGTTTTAAGGTAGTTACAGTAGAGTCAGTTGTATCTGAGGTTGATATATTTTGTACCGCTACTGGTAATGCATCTGTAATAACTTATGATCATATGGAAAAGATGAAAGACCAAGCAATCGTTTGCAATATAGGACATTTTGATAATGAAATAGATGTAGATGCTATAAAAAAATGTAAGTGGGATAATATTAAACCTCAAGTTGACCATATTGAATTTCCAGACGGTAAAAAAATTATCTTGTTAGCAGAGGGAAGGTTGATTAACTTAGGCTGTGCTACTGGACACCCTAGCTATGTAATGTCAGCATCTTTCACCAATCAAGTTTTAGCTCAAATTGAATTATGGAAAAATTCGTCAAACTATAAAAACGAAGTTTATGTTCTGCCTAAAATTTTAGATGAAGAAGTTGCACGTTTGCATTTAGATAAAGTTGGAGCAAAACTTACCGAGCTTACTAACATGCAGGCCGATTATATTAGTGTTGATCAAAAAGGACCATTTAAAAACGATACATATAGGTATTAATTTATATAGTGCGTTCACTTAGATTATATATCGAGAAACCTTTAGATGAAGGTTTCAAGGTATTACTCAAAGATGATTCCTTTCACTATCTATCAAAAGTATTAAAGGCGAAAGTAAACCAAGAAGTTGTCTTATTTAATAATACTGGATATGACTTCTTTGGTTATATTAAGGATATTGCTGCAAAGCATTTTGAAATATATATAGAACATAAAGTTTTTTTTGAAAAAGAAGTTTTTAATACAGAACTAGCATTTAGTCTATGCAAGAATCCCTGCTCTGATCTTATAATAAAAAAGCTAACTGAGCTTGGTGTTACATCATTGCAACCATTAATTTCAAAAAACTCAATTTTTAATCATAAAAAATTAGATTTTGAAAAAAAATTTAATCATTGGAAAAGCATATCTATTAGTTCTTGCGAACAATCTGAAAGATCTTATTTGCCAGATATTAAAAAAATTATTTCTTTTCAGGATTATATAAAAAATTGTAAATCTGAAAAAAAAATTATACTTGATACGAAATCTAAAGATATGATAAATAATCTTTATAATAAACCATTTTGTTCGACGTCAATATTAGTCGGACCCGAAGGTGATTTTTCTCAGGATGAATATTTGTACGCTAAACAATCGAATTTTTCATCAGTAAGCTTAGGTGATAATATCTTAAGAGTTGAAACAGCTGCTATAGCAGCAATTTCATATATTAAAATAATAAATAGCAGTAAAAACTTATGAGTAAAAAAGTACTTATTATTATGGACCCAATAGAGTCTATAGATATAAAAAAAGACACAACTTATCAGCTAATTCTTTCGGCACAAGAATTTGGCTATAAAGTATCTTACTTAATCCCAGAAACTTTATCGATAAACACAAATGGGCCAGCAGGTAAAATTGGCGATTTAAAAATTAATAAAAAAAATGATCCCTTCTTTAAGATATCAAATATTAAATCAAAACAGCTATCAAATTTTGATTATATTTTAATGAGAAAAGATCCTCCTGTTGATAACAACTATATTTACATAACACAGATATTAGATTCTATTAACCAAAAAAATTCAAAAATAATCAATCCAGGATTTGCATTAAGAAATCATAATGAGAAGTTAATAACGTTAAATTTTCCAAAGTACATTCCTGAAAGCTTAGTATCATGTAGCAAGGACGATATTCAAAAATTTAGAAATCTTCATAAAAATATTATATTGAAACCATTGAACTTAATGGGAGGAAGGTCTGTATATTTCTTAGAGGAAAAAGATAAGAATTTTAATGTAATACTTGAAGAGATAACAAATATGGGAAAAAATTATATTTTGGCTCAACAATATATTAAAGAAGCTAGCATTGGTGATAAGCGAATAATTGTTATTAATGGAGAAGTATATAAAGAAGCCGTTATTAGGAAGCCCAATAAAAATGATCACAGATCAAACTTAGCAGCAGGTGGCACAATAAAAAAGTACCTTTTAAATAAAAAAGAATTAAACATTTGTAATGAAATTGCCAATTATCTTAAAAACGAAAATATTTTTTTTGCAGGTATAGATATGATTGGCGATAAAATTACGGAAATAAATATTACTTCTCCAACATGTATATCTGAAATTAATAAATTTCATAATATTGATTTAGGAATGAAATTTTGGGAGAAAATAAATGAATTCAATTAAAATTTTGTCTTTAGATTTCGGTGAAAAAAGAATTGGTTTGGCAGTAGGAGATACGGAAAGTAAAATAGTCTCTCCACTAAAAACAATTATAAATAATGGTTCTTTAGAAACTTGTAATACTGTTTTGAAAATAGTAGAAGAATGGGAGATATCCAAAATAATTATTGGTATGCCTGAAATGTATAAAGATCAAGAAATAAACAAAAAGATAAAAAATTTCGGACAAATGTTAAAGAAAAATCTAAATCTTGATGTAATTTTTTACAATGAAGATTATTCATCAAATTATGCTCAGTCGGAGTTAGCTGCTCAAATGAAGGCTGGGAGAAAAAAAAGGATTAATAAGCAAGAAATAGATAGAATTGCTGCCGCTTTAATATTACAATCTTATTTTGAAAATGAAATATTCAAAAGAGCAGACACAGGCATTACTTCAGAAGATTGAAAATTCTCTCAAGGATTATCTTTTAAAAAATAATATTCATAACCCTTTAATGATAGGCGTCCATACAGGCGGTGCTTGGATAGCAGATTTATTACAAAGAAATCTTGGTTATAAGGGTAAGGCAGCATCACTTAATATCAGTTTCTATAGGGATGATTTTAGTAAAGTTGGTGTCAATCCAAGGGTTGAACCAACTGAAATGCCAATTTCTATAGATGATAAGCATGTCATATTAGTAGACGATGTTTTGTATACAGGAAGAACAACCAGAGCGGCAATAAATGAAATATTTGATTTCGGAAGACCTCACTCAGTTACATTAGTTGTTTTAGTCGAAAGAAATGGAAAAGAGTTACCAATAACTGCAGATATTTATGGGGAAAGAATAGAATTAGACAACAACAAAAATATAAAATTATTAGGTCCAGATCCAATGATATTGGAGATAATTGACAAAAAAACTTAAGGTACTTAACTTGGCTGAAAACAACGAAATAAACATACATAATAAAGATCAAAACAAATCTAATGTTGTTTCTCAAAAGCATTTACGCCATTTTTTGGATATAGAAAATCTACCTAAATCTTTGATTCTGGATATTTTGGATCTAGCCGAATCATTCGCCGGAGTATCTGGACAACCAGTTAAAAAAGTTCCTTTATTAAGAGGGAAAACGATAGTTAATTTATTTTTTGAGGCTAGCACAAGAACGAGAACAACTTTCGAATTAGCTGCTAAGAGACTTTCGGCTGATTTTTTGAATATAAATTTAGATTACAGTGCTACTAAAAAAGGTGAAACCTTACTTGATACATTGAGAAATTTAGAAGCAATGCATTGCGATATGTTTATAGTAAGACACCCGTCATCTGGAGCAGCAGAGTTTATTTCAAAAAATGTTTCTTCGAATATTAGTGTGATCAATGCTGGAGACGGAAGACATGCTCATCCAACCCAGGCGATGTTAGATATCTTTACGATTAGAAAGTATTTTTCTGATTTTACAAAGATAAAAGTTGCTATTGTTGGAGATATTTTACATTCAAGAGTAGCTAGATCTTTAATGCATGCTTTAAGAATCCTAGAGGTTCCTGATATTAGAGTTATTGGACCTAAAACATTATTGCCAGCTGGTATAGAGTATATGGGTGTAACCCCATATGTTGACATGGATAAAGGAATTAAAGATTGTGATGTTGTAATAATGCTTAGATTACAAAATGAAAGAATGAATTCAAGTTTTATTCCAGACGAACATGAATATTATAACTTATATGGTTTTTCTCCAAAAAGGCTAGAACTTATTTCAAAAAAAGGAATAGTTATGCATCCCGGACCAGTCAATCGTGGAGTTGAAATAAGCTCCGAGGTAGCCGATGGAGATAGATCTGTGATATTGGAACAGGTTTCAAATGGCATCGCTGTACGGATGGCAATTTTATCACTTTCCATGCAGCCTTAGATAATTAAAACTATGAGTGATTTAATAATAAAATCAGGTAACTTAGTAAACCCAGGGGGAGAAATCTCTGGAGTTCATGATATATATGTTAAGAATGGAAAAATAATTGGTATTGATGAGGATACAACTAAACTTAATTCACCAAAGATAATTGATGCCGAAAATCAAATTATATGCCCGGGTTTAATAGATTTATCTGTAAGGTTTAGAGAGCCAGGGCTTGAGAAAGATGCAACAATTCATAGTGAATCTAAAGCAGCGGTTTCTTCTGGAATAACTACAGTGTGCTACATGCCTGATACTCAGCCAGTAATTGATACTCCAGCTCAGATAAAACTTGTTGAAAATATATTTAAAAATGTTGGTTTATGTAAAGTTAAAGTTTTAGCATCACTTACCAAAAATCTTGATAGTAAAAATCTTAGCCCAATGATGGAATTAAAACAAGCTGGTGCTATTGCTTTAACTAATTGTTTTAACCCAATAGAAAATTTATTAGTTTTAAGAAGAGCAATGGAATATGCATCAGGACATGAAATTACATTATTTTTTCAACCGCAAAATAAATGTTTAACTAATGATGGATGTGTTCATGAGGGTAAGATTTCAAACAAACTAGGTTTACCAGGTATACCTTCAGCCGCCGAATCAGTGGCTGTTGCTGAAGCGATACTTTTAAGTAAATTAACAGGTGTTAAATTACATTTATGTAGAATATCTTGTCTTGAATCAATAATGTTAATTAGAAACGCTCATTCGGCGGGAATTAAGGTAACAGCTGATATTGCGATACATCAATTATTTTTTGATGAAAATTCACTAAATAATTTCAACAGTAATTTTCATGTGATACCACCATTTAGAGGAAACGAAGATTTAGTTGAACTTCAAAAAGCTATTAAAGAAAAAACAATTGCTGCAATTTGCTCTGATCATCAACCACATAATGAAGATGCAAAACAGGCACCATTTGCAAATACACAGTTTGGTATTGCGTCAATTGAGATTCTTCTTCCTTTATTGATGGAATTAGTAGATTTAGATATTTTAGATTTAAATACGGCAATTGCAAAAGTCACATCAAACCCTGCAGACATTTTAGGTATTGATTCTGGGGTTATAAGAAAAGGGAGCGCTGCAGATCTGTGTATTTTTAAAAAAGAACAATGGACATTAAAGGATTCAAAAATATTAAGTTCAGGAAAGAATAATCCTTTTGTTGGAAAAGATCTTCATACTCTCGTTGATAAAACTATATGTGACGGAAAAATTGTTTTCGAGAATAAATAACATTAAAAAATTTTTTCACTTATAATTTAATTTATAAAGAAGGTATTTATTTTGGATAAAATTGGTAAAAATATATTGAAAATAAAGCAAGATATTAAAGCTGCTGAAAAAAAATTTAATAGAGATAGTAATAGTGTATTACTTATGGCTGTAAGTAAGACACAAAGTGTTGAAAATATTTTAAAAGCATATGAAGCTGGCCAAAGAGATTTTGGTGAAAATTATGTACAAGAATCAATCGAAAAAATTGTAGAATTGAAAAATCTTGATATAACATGGCACTTTATAGGTAAAATTCAAAGTAATAAATCAAAATATATTGCAGAAAATTTTGATTGGATTCATAGTATAGATAAAATTTCAACACTTAAGAAAATTAATGATCTTAGAAAGAATGTTGAAGAGAAATTAAATGTATGTGTTCAAGTGAATATTGATTCTGAGGATTCTAAGTCAGGAATTCTTGTTAACGAAGTAGAAGATTTTATTGTAAAAGCAAGTAAATTTGAAAAGTTAAAAATCAGAGGATTGATGGCAATTCCTATGTATCATCCGGACTACGTCTCTCAATATAAAACATTTGCTAAAATCAAGAATTTGTTTGATAGTCTAATAAAGAAGAACTTTAAGTTAGATACATTATCAATTGGTATGAGCTCGGATTATAATGCTGCTATTGAGGCGGGATCTACAATTGTTAGAATTGGAACGTCAATATTTGGTGAAAGAAAGAAATGAAAATTGCACTCATAGGGTATGGTAATATTGCGAACGCCATTATAAATGGCATGCTTTCGTCTGAAAAAACGAAAGTCATGGATGATATATATGTATTTCATAATAAAGAGCAAAATTCTATTCATCGGGATAAGTGTAAATTTCTTTGTTCTGGAGATAAATCCGAAAGTTCTTTTGATATAATTTTTTTATGTGTTAAACCAAAGGATATGGAAGCCGCTATAAATGAAAATATAACTTTATTTTCAGATGATCAAATAGTTGTGTCTGTGGCTGCAGGAATTACAATTGAAAAAATAAAAAATTTAGTTAAAAAAAATTCAGATATCATTAGAGCAATGCCAAATCTTTGTGCAATTTTTAATGAAAGTATTACCGGAATATGTTTTCAATCGAATATTATTGAGGATAAAAAAAAATATGTGGAAGATATATTTAGATGTATCGGATATGTTAGAGAAATTGATGAAAAAGAAGTAGATTCATTTACCGCTTTATTTGGAAGTGGCCCTGCTTATATAATATATTTTATAGAATCTTTAATGAAGTGTGAAAAATTTACCAATATAAGTGAGTCTGATAAATCCTTATTAATATTGAATATGTTAAGTAGCACATCAAAGATGATGTTTGTCGCTGAAGATATAAAATATTTGAGACAAATGATTACATCAAAAGGTGGCACTACTGAAGCTGCAGTTAAGTTTTTAGAGGAAAGAAATTTTTCTGAAATTATCGAAAATGCTGTTGGAGAGGCAGCAAAAAGATCAAAAGAGTTATCTAAATAAGGATTAGAAATAATGTCAAATTCATTTCCAGAACTTAGTTTTTTTATAGTAGATTTAATTTTATCTTTTTTAATACTAATCTTTACATTAAGAATTTTGCTTTCAATGTCTGGTGCCAGTGGGAATAATCCAATTACTCAAACAATTATAAAAATTTCAAGACCAATAAGATACATACTTTTATTCGTCCCAAATATTAGTAGGTTTGAATTATCCAGTTTTTTAATTATTTTTATATGTCATTTTTTCAATATATATACCCAAAGCTTATTGTTGGGTACCGATATTGTTTATGAACAAATTATCATATTTGCTTTTAAAAGCTCTATTTTTAGCTTACTTAATGTACTGACAATTATTTTTATAGTATTGGCAATATCAAGTTGGTTTGTTCAATCTAGACAAATTAATACAAATCCAGCTCTAGATATTGTGTATCAAATATCAAACCCAATTTTATATTATATAAAAAGAATAATACCCACTTCAGTTGGAGTTATAGACTTTTCAGTTATTATTGCACTTGTATTAATTCATTTTCTTCAGAATTTCATAAATATTATTTTATGAGCGTATTTGAAAATTAAATAGAATTCGTATATATTAATCCAACACCGATTTGAAGTCAGCTTGCGGGTGGGAAAATACAGCTAAAGCGAAAATTTTATAGCATAAGCTAACCCCCTTAATTATAGTCGATTTCATTTCTAGAAATGCGGACTAATATGAAAAATAAATTTGATGAAAATTCTGTTGGAATTGTTGCTCCAAGAACTGTTGAGATTAAACAGAAGCTTGATCTTGATTGTGGAAAAATACTCGAGAATTTTTCTTTAATTTATGAAACCTATGGGAAATTAAATAAAGACAAAACTAACGCTATTTTAATTTGTCATGCATTATCGGGTGACCATCATGCTGCGGGATTTCATGAGGTAGACGATAAGAAACCAGGTTGGTGGGATTCATGCATTGGTCCTGGAAAGCCTTTTGATACAAACAGATTTTTTATTGTATCTTTAAATAATTTGGGCGGTTGTATGGGATCAACTGGTCCAAATTCAATTAATATTAAAACGGGAAGCGAATATGGTCCAGATTTTCCAATTGTTACAGTAAATGATTGGGTGAAAAGCCAAAAACTCTTGGCTGATTTTTTAGAAATAGAAAGTTGGGCATGCGTTATTGGGGGTAGTCTTGGTGGTATGCAGGCATTGCAATGGGCAATTACTTATCCTGAAAAAATAAAAAATTCAATAATAATAGCAGCAGCAGCAAAATTATCTGCACAAAACATAGCTTTTAATGAGGTTGCAAGACAAGCTATCATTACTGACCCTGAGTTTCACGACGGGCGTTATAATAATTTTGGGGTAGTTCCGAAGAGAGGTTTAAGTATTGCAAGAATGCTTGGACATATAACTTATTTATCAGATGATTCTATGAGACAAAAGTTTGGAAGAGATTTAAGGGAAGGTAAATTACATTTTGGATATGATATAGATTTTCAAGTAGAAAGTTATTTAAGATACCAAGCACAAGCATTTGTAGATAGATTTGATGCAAATACATATTTATTGATGACTAAGGCTCTAGATTATTTTGATCCTGCACAAGATTATGGTGGTAACTTGTTTAAAGCTTTTGAAAATACAAAATCTAGATTTTTAGTAGTTTCTTTTACTAGCGATTGGAGATTCTCACCAGAAAAGTCATACGAAATTGTAAAAGCATTAATAAAAGCAAGAAAAGATGTATCCTATGCCGAAATAGAAGCTAATCAGGGTCATGATGCCTTTTTAATGCCAATACCAAACTATTTGGCAGTACTAAGAAACTTTATGGATAATATATAATGAATAGAAAAGATTTTGCAATAATATCTGATTGGATAGAAAAAGAATCAACGGTCTTAGATTTGGGCTGTGGAGATTCAACACTGTTAAATTACTTGGTATTAAGTAAAAATATTACTGGTTATGGGCTAGAAAAAGATATAGTTGAAGTTCAGCAATCCATAACTAAAAATATCAATGTAATACAGGCTGATTTTAATATCGGTTTAGACAAATATTTTGATGAAAATTTTTTTGACTATGCAATTATGACGCAGGCTCTTCAAGAAAATAAAAATCCTGACCGAATAATATTAGAAATGTTGAATGTAGCAAGAGAAGGTATTGTAACTTTCCCAAATATGGGTTTTTGGAAAAATAGATTTCAACTTGGCTTCCTTGGTCGTATGCCTATATCTAGATCATTGCCAAATAACTGGTTTGATACACCCAATATTCATCTTTGCACTTTCGATGATTTCGAAAGATTATGTAAGAATTTAAATATAAAAATAATTGAAAAGAAAGTTTTAGATAATGAATATTCAACAAACTTTTTATTGAAATTATTTCCAAACTTCTTCGGCGAAATAGCATTATATAGATTTGAAAAAAGCTGATTAATTAGTATTAATTTTTTCTTTTATAAAATCTGAATGATTTAGATAAAGAAGTTCTGATATTTTTCTAATTCTATGCTCTTCGTATTTATCAATTTCGTTATCTGCTCTGGCAATCCTCCATGCAATATTTATTAAGTTAACCTTCTCTTCTTTTGTATAACTGTCATTAATTAATTTTATATATTTTCTTAAGCAATTTGTATCTTTGTGGAGTTTTTGAGCTTCTTCATTTAACCAAATTGATTTATCTTTTGATAGATTTAGGTCTGTCTCAAAAAATTTAAGCATTTTATCAGTTTCAACTTCTTTTATCTCAAAGTCTGAGTAACTAACTTCAAGCAAAATTATTGCACATGCAAGGTTTATATCTGATACAGTTTCTTTTTCTTGGTCTTTCTTTTTAAAAATTTTTTTTAGAAAATTTAGCATATTGAATATAGTGTAATTTATAAATTTATATTAATTGTAATTTAGTAAATAAGATTTATCAAATTATGTTATTGATAATTTCATTGTAAAGTTATAAAGTGAAATAAAATTTTTTTGGTGATTTATGATCGATTATACAGACGAAGAATTCTTATACATAACCAATACTGTTATGCAGGTTCTAGATTCGTGGAATCTTACAACAGAACAAACCGTTCAGGTTCTTGGTCTTTCAAGCCAGACAAAGAAAAGGCAATTAGACAAATATAGAACATTAAAAGCTTTTCCAAAAGATGAAGCGATTATAAAAAGATTAAGCCATGTGGTAGGCATTTCTGATGCATTAAGAACAACATTTCCTAGAAATATAAATATGTCTGAAAAGTGGATGAAGACGCAGCATAGGCGATTTAATAATGAAACACCTCTCTCTGTAATTCTAGAACAGGGAATCGATGGATTGTGTAAAGTTCGTGCAGAGTTAGATTGTACATTTGCTTGGAATGCGTCTGCAAGTAGTTAGAAAATATGAAAAAACTTTATATCATAAAAAACTCAAAATTACATGGAAAAGGGCTTTTTGCTCAAGAAAATATAAAAGCTGGTACAAACGTTATTGAATATGTTGGTGAAAAAATAACAAAAGCTCAGTCAGACAAGATTGCAGAAATTCAACTAAAAAAAGCGGAAAAAAATAAAGATGAGGGTCAAGTATATATTTTTACATTAAATGATAAGTACGATATTAATGGAAATGTTCCATATAATAAGGCTAGATTAATGAATCATTCGTGTGATCCTAACTGTGATACTGACATTATAGATAATAAAATTTGGATTAGATCTTTTAGGGATATCAGAAAGGGACAAGAACTTACATATGATTATGGGTTCGCTTTTGACAAAGACGATTTTCGAGAACATGTGTGCAAGTGCGGATCAAAAAATTGTGTAGGTTTTATTGTGACAGAAACTGATTGGAAAAAACTCGGAAGACATCTAAAAAAATTAGCAAGAAATTGTCAAAAAGCTAATCAATAAATTTTCTTTCAAACAGTGAAATATTATCTAAAGATTCGAAGTCATTTATAACTTGTTTTGTTTTTTTTGAATCTGGATAATTTATGCCAATTACTTTATTAATGCCATTTTTATGCGCATATTTAAGAATATTTAAGCTATCATCGATAAAAATAGTTTTATTTTCTCTATAAGTTATTTTTTCTTTAAGAATAGTCCAAAAATTATCACTTTCTTTTGGGTAACCAAAATCTTCGGATGATATAATTTCATAAAAATATCCCCAAAGTTTTGTTTGCGTGAGTTTTACATGTAACATTGTTCTTGGGCAATTGGTTAGAAGAATTATTTTTATTCCCCTTTTTTTAAGTTGATTGAGAAATTCTTTTACTCCTGGTAATACTTTTATTTTATCTTTAGTTTTGATTAATTCTTCATTGAGTTTTATATTTAGTTCATTACTCCAAAAATCTAAAGAATACCATTGTATTGTATTTTTTCTTTTTTTATATCTTTCTTCAAACTCTAATTTTGCAGCATTGAGAGTTATTTTATTCTTTGCGGCATGTAAAGCCGGTATATGATAATGCCAAAAATAGTCGTCGTAAGCCAGATCTAGGATGGTACCATCCATATCCAAAAAAAAAGTTTCTATTGAGTTCCATTTCATCTAATCTATATATAATAAAAATGAGAAATTTATTTCTAATATATGATATCAGATAAAAAATATTCTTTGCTGGTAAATTTATTGTTACAGGTAATGTTTGTAGGTATTCTTCTTGGCTTGTTTAGGACTGCACTACCAGCTTTGTCTGAAAGTGTTTTTAATGTTCCTAAAGATTCTTTTATATTTTTATCAATGTTTATTGTTGCTTTTGGTGTAATCAAAGGGGTCGCTAATTATTTTGCAGGCCTGTTAGCTGACATATATAACAGGAAGAAAGTTTTGCTAGTTGGTTGGCTAGTAGCATTGCCAGTTCCATTCATTATATATTTTGCATCAAATTGGTATTTCATTATTCTTGCAACATTCATAATAGGCATAAATCAAGGTTTAACTTGGTCTGTAACTCAAATTTCAAGCGTTGATATAACTAAAAATGATAGAAGAGGATTATCGGTTGGTCTTAATGAATTTTCTGGTTATTTTGGAGTAGCAATTGGTGGAATTTTAGTAAGTTATATGACTTCATTTTTTTCGGTAAAATTTGCACTATTTTCTTTCAGTATAATATTTATTTTAATTGCAATTTTGTACTGTATATTTTTAATTGAAGATACTAAAAAATATGCAAATGTAATTAGTCAAGAAAGTCCAGACAATATTTTTTTTTATGTAAGTTGGAAAAATAGAAAACTATTTGCATATTCACAGGCTGGTCATATTGAAAAGTTTGTAGATACATGTATTTGGATATTTTTCCCCTTATATCTTTTTAATAATGGCACAACCTTACTTGAGATAAGTTATATTGTTGGAATATATGCTTTTACATGGGGAGTTCTACAAATTTTTTCTGGATTGTATTCAGATATTATTGGAAGAAATTTATTAATTGTTACTGGAATGCTAATTTGCTCAATTTTTCTCCCAATGTGTTTATTGAGCTTAGAATTTAATTGGTGGTTAGTATGTAGTTTTTTCTTAGGTGTGGGTATGGCTTTATTATACCCTTCAATAAGTTCAGCAGTTAATGATAATTGCGAAGACAGTTGGAGAGCCACAGGAATTGGCATATATAGATTTTGGAGAGATACCGGTTATGCTTCTGGTGCATTAGGGTTGGGGTTAGTATCAAGTTTAATAAATATTGAATTTGGATTTATTTTTGTATCAATTTGTATGATATCATCCACTTTAATTTTAATCTTTACATTAAGGAACAATGAAAAATAAATTAAATAAAAATATTTTTGGTGAAACTATAGAAGTATGCAGCAAAGAAACTATGACTGGTTATTTGAGAAACGGCTCTTGCGAAACTTTAGATGATGATATTGGAAGTCATACAGTCTGTGCAAAAGTGACTAATGAGTTTCTTGAATATTCAAGAAGTAAGGGAAATGATTTAATTACTCCACGTCCAGAACTAGATTTCCCAGGCCTTAAAGAAGGCGACAAATGGTGCGTTTGCGCATTGCGTTGGCTTGAGGCATTAAATGACAATGTTGCTCCACCTATACTAGTAAAAAGTACCAACATTTTAGCTCTAGAAGTGATAGATATTGATTTATTAAAAGAACATGCGATAGATTTATCTTAAACTAAAAATTTTTTTATGTATTATTTCATAAGTTTCGTTAGCAAGTTCTTTTCTTTCTTTATTAGGAGTAATCTCTTCAAAAATTGATACTTCAGTATGTATACCATCCATTTTTAAAATATTTATTATGGAGTCTATAAAAGTAATATCTCCATAATATGCAGGTGCAGATGTAAATTTATTATTTTTAAAATATCTTATACACATAGGCAAAATATTTTTTTTTGAATTAATTGCAATCTGAAATAAATTACTTTTAAACCGTAAAAGCCTTGCCCCATCAGTTGAGCTACCTTCGGGGAAGATACAAACATGTTTGCTATTTAAAAAATCACTATTAATTAAATTTGTAATATTTTTAACATCTGAGGGTTTTTCTCTATTAATAAATATTGTATTTGTTTGTGATGCTAGAAAACCAATGAAAGGCCATTTCTTTACATCATCTTTAGCTATAAAAACCATTGGATGCAAGGAGTTATAGACAATTATGTCTAGCCACGATATGTGATTAGAAAATATTAGAAAGTAATTATTTTTAAAATGATTTATTAGGGATGTTTGATTAAGAATTTTAACATTTAAAATAATCAGGAGTATTTCTGACCATTTTCTGATAATTGAATTTTTTAGATTATTATTATTAGAAATAAATAGCAACGATATAATACATCCGGCTATTATATGCACAAATACAAGAAATAATTTAATGTAGACCATGAAAAGGATTATATATCAATTTTTTTGTTAACAAATCATGTAATATAAATGTAACCAAAAAAAAATATTTCTGAAATATTTCAATATTATCATATTTACTCATATACAAAACTCTTTAAGGAGAAAATATATGAGCCAAATATTACCTCAAAAAAATTCATTCTCAAAAACTCAAGCTTTTTTTTACAAAACAAAATATTTTTTTTCAAAAAATAAAATACAGAAAAATATACCCCAAATATATGCATCATGGGCAAAGACAAAGAAAGACATAAAAGAATTACAAAAATTAAGATATAAAGTTTTTGCTAAAGAGATGGGTGCTAAAATTCCAGGAAGAATAGATAAAGACATTTATGATGATTTTTGCGAGCATCTGATCATACGAGATGCATTTAATGGAAAAGTAGTTGGTACTTATAGAGTTTTGACACAAGAAAACAAGAGAAAAATTGGGCGTTTTTATACTGAGTCAGAATTTAAATTAAATAAGTCAATTTCTGATAATGAAAGTGTAGTTGAATTAGGCAGAGCATGTGTTCATAAAGATTATAGAAATGGCGCTGTGATTATTTCCTTGTGGAGTGAGTTAGGTAAATTTATGAAAGCTAATCATTACGAGAAAATGATTGGATGCTCAAGTATATCTTTGTTAGATGGCGGTCAATATGCATCAGATATTTATAATTATTTATCTAAACAAAATAAAATTAATTATAATTATGGAATAGAACCAAAAAAGTCATTTGACGTCCTTAAGTGCTCTAAAAAACAAAATGTTCAGTTACCTTCGTTATTAAAAGGATATATGCGCATAGGTGCTGAGGTTTGTGGAAATCCTGCATATGATGAGAATTTTAGAACAGCGGACTTTTTTACATTATTTGATATAAACAAAATAAATGAAAAGTATGCAAAAAGGTTTTTGAAATAATAATACTCTATCAATGGTGGCTCGGGGCAGAATCGAACTGCCGACACGAGGATTTTCAGTCCACTGCTCTACCAACTGAGCTACCAAGCCAAATTTCATTAATATTTAACAAGAAAAAAAAAGAGTATACACCAATGTGCTCTTACTGATGATAAAAATTTCAAACATATCAAAAATAAAAGTAGTCAAACTTTTACTAATATAAGCGTATTATAATATTTAAATTAATAAGAATGCTTATCAACAAGTAAAAAAAAATATTAATTTTCAATAACTTATGTTTTATAAAATATATTAAATTTACTTATAATTAAGGGTTTATTTTTTAAAATATTTGGCTAGAATGTTGAGGGTTAAATACATATTTATAATAACTCGAGGAATAAAGATATGATTAAATTATTAGATTTTAGCAAAAAACTTTTTGCAACACTTCTAGTAGTAATCTCTTTACCAACAATAGCGCTAGCAGGTGGCCACACAAGTGGTTTAAGTCCTGACGATACGGTTGGGGTTACTTTCTGGATAATTTCTATTGCAATGGTCGCATCTACTGTATTCTTTTTAATTGAAAGAGATAGAGTAAGTGCAAAATGGAAAACATCATTAACAATTGTAGGTTTAGTTACATTAATCGCTGCAGTACATTACTTCTACATGAGAGAAGTTTGGGTTGCTACAGGAGATTCACCAACAGTTCTAAGATATATTGACTGGTTACTAACTGTACCTTTACAAATGATTGAATTTTACTTGATCCTAGTAGCGGTTACAGCTGTTTCTGTAGGAATCTTCTGGAGACTTTTAATAGGTACCTTAGTAATGCTTATTGGTGGTTTCGCTGGAGAGGCAGGAATGATGTCTGCAATGACAGGTTTCATCATAGGGATGATCGGTTGGTTATACATTCTTTATGAAATCTTTGCTGGTGAAGCAAGTAAAGCTAACGCGGCTAGCGGCAGTGCAGCATGTCAAACTGCTTTTGGCGCAATGCGTTTAATTGTTACAGTAGGTTGGGCAATTTACCCACTAGGATACTTCTTAGGTTACCTAGCAGGTGGAACAGATCCAGCAACAGTAAACATAGTTTACAACTTAGCTGATTTTGTTAACAAAATCGCATTTGGTGTGATTATTTGGGCAGCAGCTGTACAAGAATCTGCGTAAGTAGTTTCTAATTGTTTAATAAAAGGCTCACTAAAACTAGTGAGCCTTTTTTTTATTTCTTGTATTATATCTATATGAAAAAAATTATTGTTATTGGATCTGGATTTGGTGGGCTGTCAATTACTTCAAGATTAAGGAGTAATGGTTTTGAAACAACCTTAATAGAGAAACAGCCTGATTTAGGAGGAAGAGCTAGAACTTTTTTACATAAAGGTTATAAGTATGATGCTGGACCAACAGTAATAACCGCCCCGTATTTGATAGAGGAGCTCTTTAATATTCATTCAGAAAAATTAAGCGATTATGTAAATTTGTTACCTGTGAAACCATGGTATAGATTTTTATTTGATAATAATGAATATTTAGATTATGGAGACAATTTAAGAAATACAGTAAGAGAAATTAGAACAAAATATGGTAATGATAATGCTAAATCATACATAAAGTTATTAAAGCATAGTAAAAGGATATTTAATAAGGCCTTCATGGAGCTATCAGATGAACCATTTGAGTCATTAGGAAGTATGGTGAAACATTTGCCAGAATTGTTAAGAATAAGATTTGATAGGTCTGTATACAAAGCAGTTGATAAGCACATAGGCAATATACATTTAAATCAGGCACTAAGTATGCATCCTCTATTAGTAGGTGGCAATCCATACAGTACAACATCTATTTACTTATTAATTCAATACTTAGAGTGGAAATGGGGAGTTTTCTACGCCGAAGGAGGTACTGGAAAAATTGTTGATGCATTAGAAAAACTTCTAATCAATAAAGGGGTAGAAATAAGAAAAAATACTGAAGCCAAGAAGATTGTATCAAAAAATAATAAAATTATTGGAGTAGAAACAGAACATGGATTAATAAGTTGTGATGCCGTTGTGTGTAATTCTGACCCAACATATACATATAAAAATTTATTAGGATTTAAACCAAAAAAATTATCTAATAATTTTAATTTAAAACATTCAATGAGCTTATTTGTTTTATACTTTTCTACAAAAAAAATATATACAGATGTACAGCACCATACAATAATTTTTAGTAAGAGACATTATGAATTACTAAATGATATTTTTAATAAAAAAATATTTGTTAATGATCCAAGTTTATATTTGCACAGACCAGGAGCTACAGATCCATCAATGATACAAAATAATAACGACACTTTTTATGTTTTAGCACCTGTTCCAAATAATTTAAGTAATATTGATTGGGATAAAAGGGGAGAAGAATTTTCATCAATTATTATAAATACTTTAGAGAGTAAAATAATGCCGGAACTTAAAAAAAATATCGTAGACAGTTTCTATATCACTCCTAATTATTTTGAAAATGAACTTAATACTTATGCTGGTAGTGGTTTTGGAATTCAGCCTGTATTCACTCAGTCAGCGTATTTCAGGTATGGAAATAAAGCGCGCGAGACGAAAGGCTTATATTTTGTTGGAGCAAGTACGCACCCAGGAGCAGGAGTTCCTGGAGTTTTATCAACAGCAAAAGTAACTGAAAAATTAATTGTAAGAGATTATGGGGATAATAAATAATAAGAATATTATTTATAATAATAGTAAGACTTTTTTTTGGGCGAGTTTATTTTTGCCAAAAAGGATCCTTAATAAGGTTATAAATATTTATTCCTTTTGTAGAACCTATGATGACATAGTTGACGAAGGTCTTCCCATAACAAGTTCGCAAGA
>CENJ01041513.1_pt1 | contig 21863 bp, 31 predicted proteins | sample 356161 | NCBI WGS metagenome assembly CENJ01 (sample SAMEA2619531, study PRJEB7988) | marine metagenome | biome: marine biome (ENVO:00000447); feature: surface water layer (ENVO:00002042); material: "saline water (ENVO:00002010), including plankton (ENVO:xxxxxxxx)" | depth 5 m
TTTTAGATTATAGATTTCAATTGGAATAGAAACTAAAAAATTAGATATAGTTATAACTGCGATTTGAAAAATTACAAGTATTGTAAGTATTTTTCTATCAATATTTTTAAACATATTATCTATTCATTACTCAAATTCTCCCACGGGAAAACAATCCAGGAGTCATCTATATTCTTGTCAATCTCATCAGAGTAATAATCTACTTTAAAAGAACTAGACTTATTGTTTATTAATACAGCAAATTTTAGTTTAGAGATGTTTTCCTTAAATAAATCAGACATTTTTGATAATGTTTTTCCTGTGTCATTAATATCATCTATTACAAGAATTGAGGAGTATTTACTAATGAGTTCTTTATATAAATCAACCTCTGCATTTCTTATGTTAATATTAAAACTAAAAACCTCATGTTTTACTCCCATCTTGTGTGATAAATAAACTCCAGGAATACACCCACCCCTATTTATACTCAAAATAAGATCTGGAATCCAATTTGATTTATTAATATTTATATCTAAAATTTTAATATACTCTTTAATGTTTTTGTGAGGGATATTCTTTTCTTTCATCTAAATAAATAATAAAATATTAAACAAAGATATACTATAATAAATCTATCATTTGTAGATTGTTTACATGAATAAAAAAACTCTAGAGAAAATATATTATTTCTTAATTGGATTTACGTTTGGTGTATTTACAGGAATTATACTTATTTAAAATAGAAATTTTAATAAGTGATTTTTACCTATTTAATTAAAAATAAATATAATTTTGAGTTCACCAAATTCTATGGTGCAAATCGTAGAAGGCAGTTAAAGTCACCTATGGTAAGGTGGCTTTTTTTTATTTTTCTTTTTTATTACTATAATAACTAGTTAACTCAGTATCCTTACTAAATTCATCTCTTTGTTGTGAACTAGCTTTAATAATCATATAAACGTAACCTATAATGTAGAGAACAAAAACAATGAACCCTATAACAAACATAGAAAAAGGAACAGGAGTACTCATTTGGATAATCTTTTATTTCTATCTCTTCTCCTTTGCCTTATGGCAACAGAAAAGCCAAGTATAGATGGAACCCAAATTCCTACAAATATCCCCTCAAGTTTTTGACCACTAAACCACAGTGAAACAGAGTAAAGAAAAGAAAAGAAAGCTAAAATGATAGGATAATAATCTCCCCAGAAATCCATGACCCAAATAATTTGTTTTTTCATTATTTTAAATAGTTTATATATATAGTACTGTATTTATGAGATAAAGTTTAAAATATTAATTAGTAGATTAAAATATGAAAAAAATAAAATTAGCTTTAGACTGGACACCCAACATCAATCATATTGGTTTTTTTGTAGCGAATAAAAAGGGGTACTATAAAGAAAATGATTTGAAAGTTGAATTTTCTACACCTAAATCTGATAATTACTCTATTACACCGGCCAAAAAAGTTGAGATGGGAATTTCAGACTTTGGTCTTTGTCCCACTGAAAGTTTAATTAGTTTTAAAACAAAAAAAAATCCATTTGTTATAAAAGGTCTTATGACAATATTTAAAGAAGATGTGAGTGCTATTGCAACTATTAAATCAAAAAAAATTATAAGACCAAGACAATTAGACGGTAAATCATACGCATCATATAAAGCTAGATATGAAGATGAAATTGTAAAGAAAATGATAGTTAATGATGGTGGCAAAGGAAATATCAAAATATATTATCCACAAAGGCTTGGTGTATGGAATACATTAATTGAAAAAAAATATGATTCTACATGGATTTTTATCAATTGGGAAGGAGTTGAGGCATCAAAAAAAAAAATTGATCTTGAACTATATAAAATGAGTGAATTTAATATACCATATTCTTATTCACCAATTCTTTTCTCTTCTAATAACTATATTCAAAATAATCCGAATATTGTAAAGAAATTTATTGAATCGTCAAGAGAAGGCTATAAATATTGTTATGAAAATATGAAAGAAGTTGTAGACATACTAAATGAATATATTCCAGAAAGTGATAATGAAATGGATTTAATGGAATGTTTAAATATATCAAAAGATTATTTTGGCCCTAAAGATCATTTTGGAAAAATTGATATAAATAAAGTTGATATTTTCTTAAAGTGGCTGGATAATAATAATATTGAAAATAATTCTTTTGAAGTCAATGATATCATTTCAAAAAAGGGACTATTAACTTGATTTTTTATTACACTGAGATATACGCTTAGTTCTTTAGATCTCTTTTTAAATCTTTTTTAACAACTTCTAAATATTTTAATCTTTTCTTATTATTGATAAATGGAATAGACCAAAATTGCTTAGTATTAAACCATAGAGAGGGTTTCCATCCAAAGACAAAACTGTATACACCCATTACGAGTCTAAGCTTAATAGAATTTAAATATAAAGTCATAACAGGCAATGCTGGAGCGCCATGGGTCATATAAGTTCTTATTTTTTTGTCTTTAAGATATGATCTAGGATATGCGTAAATTTTAGTAATATTTACAAAATCAAATGCAAATCCTGGAGTAAATACTAGATCAAAGAACATTTCCATTCTTGGTGTAAGTCTAAACCACCAAACAGGTGAAATAAAATATATTTTATTTGACCATTTTATGAGATTCTGATACTTGATTACCAACTCTTTTTTTGGGTCTGAGAAAGGTTCATTATATAAATCAATAACTTCTAGATTTTCATTTGAATTATTAATTTCAGATATAATTGTTTTAAATATTCCATTATAACAGAAGGAATTTTTATCTGGATGACTCACTATTACTAGATTGTTCATAACTTAAAACTTTATAATTATTACGTTTTATAAACTAAATTGATTTGAATTATGAAGTTTTTTCAAAATCTAAAAATTTATATACTGAATACTTCATTTTTTAGATAAAGTTTAAAATTCTTCATATCTGTTTATATATTTAAGTATGAAACATTTGTAAACCAATTCATATTGCGTTTATTATTAAAATATTATCTAATTGAATTAAACAAAAAAATTATGAAAAAAATTATTTATTTATATGCCTTTTTATTTTCCTTTTCACTGAGCGCACAAGACCTGTATTGGTATGATGTATTTCTTGATGTAAAAGGTGAGAATGCTAAAGCTTTTGAAGAAGCTGTCAATAACTATTATTCAAGTATTGATTTTCCAGATGGTGTTAATATGACATTTTCAAGTATACCATTGAAAGGCCAAGATTATAAAGAAACACATATCTTGAGTTTTGTAAGTCCTACATCAAGTGGGCTTGCTGAAATTAGAGGTGCTCTTTCAGGAGATGAGTGGGATGACTATGTCGATATCGTAAGGCCATCTGTTGAAAGTGTTAGAGCCGTTGTCGGTACTGCTTCAATGTTATATAATGAAGATCAGTTTAATCCAATTGGTCAAGCATGGTGTTTTAAAGTCAAAAGCAAGGATATCCCAGCATTTTCGGATGCTTATAATGAACTCATGAAATCATTCGATTTTCCAGGATTTGTAGGACTAGCCCAAGTTTCACATGGAATAAGTAATGGTGAAAATGTTTTAATCTATGGCGCATTCAAAGATCTTAATGATGCTTTTTCATTCGGACCAAAAAATGAAAAAGAAGCAAAAGCATTTGCTGATTTTTTTGAAGCGACAAGTGATATAGCAGAATTCACTCAGACATGGACTAGGGTTAAAATAAATGATTATAACTGATTTTGGTATAAATTAATAAATATTATAATAGAAATAAACCTTAAAAAAAGCCTTCTTTTGAAGGCTTTTTAATTGTATTTATACTTAGTTTGAATCGAGAAATTATTTAATAAATACATCATTTTTAGATAAAAATTATATTTAATAAAAAGCTTCAAACGGGTGCAAGAATACATATATGGATATAAGTCAACTGATTAATATTTTAATTTTTTTATTTATAGCCATTTTCTATGTAACTGTTGGATCATTATTTTTTGCTCCATTTTTAGTAAAAATTATTGAACCTATTCTTTACAGGTTTTTTAAAGTTAACATTTCACCATCCAACAGATATTATATATCTTTTGTTATATCTGGAATAACTTTCTTAATAATTATAATGTTTTGGTTTTTTAGCTAGTAAAAATTTATATTTATTAAAACTAAAACTACTCTGTAATGTTTAAAAGTATTCTAATATTAGTTTCACCAATGATTATTTTATTTTACTTTCCTCAAAATAAATCAAATTATTTCGGAGAAATTTTTTCAATTAAAGACTTGAATGAGTACAATAAAATAAATAATGAAACATCTGATTTTGATAAAAAAGATGTAAAAATTGAAGGAAAAATTTTATCATCTTGTCCTATGAAAGGATGTTGGATGAAAATAAAAGCAGATCAAGATACCATTCTAGTGAGATTTAAAGATTATGGATTCTTTGTACCAAAAAATGGAATTGAGGGAGAAAAAGCTATAGTAAATGGTAAAATTTCAGTTGAAACATTAAGTGTTGAACAGTTAAGACATTATGCGGAAGATGCAGGTAAGAGTCAAGAGGAGATTAATTTGATCAAAGATCCACAAGTATCCTTAACATTTTTAGCTGATGGTGTTTATATAGAAAATCTATAAAGCCCAGATCTTATCGACCCTACCCTCTTCATCTAATAAGAATACTTCAACGCACTGAATAGAATCACCTGATTTTGTTTTTAAGTTTAACATACAAGTTACATATTGACCGTGCTCAATTATGTCAACAAGTTCCTGTTCAAGTTCATTTTCTGTACAGAATCCAAATATAATATCTCTTATCTCATCTGCCCCTGTAGCTTCAAGTCCTAGATTAGGTGCTAACATATGATAATTCTTAGTTGTAGGAACTTTAGACCATGACTCAAAGCCTGTCTTCCAGTTAAATGTTACTTTGTAATGTTTGATTGCTTCTGCAGTTGATGATAGACTCATAATTATAATATTTAAAGATTAATTTATTGAATAATAAATATTGATTATTTAATTTAAAAAAAAAATATAAAATGAAAAAGTTATTTCTATTCATATTTTGCTCAGTATTAACATTTCAGAGTAATTCAAAATTATTATATAAATGTAATCATGTTTACATAGGAGCTAGACAACATAATGACATGAACGTCATATTTATGACCGGTTATGAGGTTATTGAAAATTTACCAGAAAATGATTTATCTATAGTTAAGGCTAAAAAATACGCAATGATATTACTTGCTGACGAGATTTCAGTAGTCTTACTGGACGATCCGCAATATTTTGATCCTGATTACAACACCAACTGTAGACTCGAGTATACCAAGAGGTGTTTACCAGATCTTGGAAATTCCACATTAAATGGAAAAGAACTTGGAACTGGAAAAAAGGTTTCAATTCTTCCAAATAATTTTGAATAGCAATACTCATTTAAAATTATTTCCTATACATATTCGCCTCAAGAATTTGTATCGAAATAAATTCAAGAGTTTTCTTATGGGTTGACTCTAGCACAACCTTTGGAGCTAAGCCAACTTCATATGCTTCCACCCACCTAGAGGCACAGAGACACCACCTATCTCCATCCTTAAGTCCTTTAAAATTATATTCAGGATAATCAATTGTTAGATCATTACCCCTGCTTTTAGAAAATTCTAAAAATTTATTGTCAACGACAGCACAAACAGTGTGAGTACCAATGTCACCTGGACCAGTATCGCAGCACCCATCTCTAAATGCTCCGGTTATGGGGTTTAAACCACAAATTTCTAAGGGCTTATCATATACGTTTAAACTTTCTTCTTTCATAATTATATCAACAATGTAAATAAATTGATACGTTGTAACAAATAAATAGATATAGTCGTTTTTTTATTATGAAAAACATACTAACTATTGTATTATCATTATTCAGTAATTTTCTAATGTCTCAAGTTGAACAGCAAAATTATAATGCATTACAAACATTTAATAAAGTAGAAATAAGGGAATACCCACCTGCTATTTACGCTTCAGTTACTACTGAAGATAACAACAAATCTCAGTTTGGTATTCTTGCTGGTTATATATTCGGTGGAAATGAAAACAAACAAAAAATTGCTATGACCGCTCCAGTTCATATGCATCAAAATAAACTTGAAAAATCTTCTACCATGAGTTTTGTTATGCCTTCTGAATATAAGATTGATGAGCTTTCAAAACCTAATGACGAAAGGATTGAGATTACGAAAAGTATAACCAAAAGGTATGCGGCAATTTCTTACACAGGTTACAATAACTCTGAAAAATTTAACAAATACAAATCTGAACTAACAAAGCAATTGCAAAAAGAAAATATAAAGACTGTAGGAGATCCTATATACCTTGGTTATGATCCGCCCTATAAGTTTTGGGATAGAAAAAATGAGGTTTTGATTGAAATTAACTAATATTTCTCAAAGTTTTATTGTAATATAACAAACTAATAATTTGCGACTAATGAAATCTAATCAAACACTTAAAATTCCATTTTATATAGTTTTGTCTGTTAAATTATTAAATTTTTTTTCTGAGAACTTAGCAGTTAAATATGCAGCTTTTTTATTCTCTATACCAATTAAGTTTCGAAGACCTGAAAGAGAAAAAGATTATTACCTCAAAAGCTCTAAAAGAAGAATTCTTATTCCAGAAATTGATAAAAAATTAATGGTTTATGAGTTAGAAAACTCAGGTCCCAAGGTTCTTCTAGTACATGGTTGGAGTGGAAGGGCAACTCAAATGTATGATATAGCAGAAAAATGTCATGATAGTGGGATGCATGTTTTCTCATTTGATTTACCAGCTCATGGTCAATCATCCTCAAGTACTACGATCATTCCTGAGGTTGTAAGTTGTATAAGATCCTTATATCAGAAAATAGGTCCATTTGATTATGCAATTGGACATTCAATAGGTGGTATTTGTATTATGAATTCTCTCAGATTTGGTGATAAGTATGAAAAGATGGTTACGATTAGCTCACCACATGTGAACGTAGATATGTTCAGAGATTTTATTTTTAAAATTGGATTAAAAGAGGAGAACCTAGATTCATTATTAGAAATATTCAAAAATAAAGTTGGAGCAAGTGTAGAATCCTATGACTTGATAAAGTGCGCTGAGATATCAAAAACACCTACTCTACTATTACATTGTGAAGATGATAGAGATATTCCTGTCGATTGCTCCAAAGAGAGCATTAACCACTTTGGAAATGGAAAATTAATTCTAACCAGAGGTCTAGGACACAGAAGAATTCTAAGAAATAAAGATGTAGTAAACTCTATTTTAAAATTTTTAATCAAATAATATGGATTGTTTAAACATAAATTATTATATAATTTATATACTATTATTTTTATTTCCCCTATTGTATTATGTAGTCTTAAGACAGACTAGTAATGTAAAAATTATTGATCAATTTGGAGATATAGTTGGTGAAAATATTGCTAGAATTATATTTTTTGTGATTTTTATTATACTATGGATATTACCATATATTGTATTTGAATTCTGTGACCTTCAAAAGATTGATAAAGTACAAGGTAACTTTTTCTGGTGATTAATCTTTACCGTTGAAATGCTTATATAACCTAGACCCACCAAGAATTATGTATATTATTCCAAGCCCTAAGATAATTTGCTTATAAAAAGTAATATTATATGCATCCTCAACGCTTATTACTATAGAAAGGCACACAATTCCCATTATCAAATAAAAAATAGAAATATAGAAAAGATTATTCACAGTATATAGTACGGTAATCATCTGTCATAGTTATCATATAGATATAGAGGTAAGGCTAGTGAAAAGCCAACAAAAGATGCTAAAATGTATTTAGCAATACTAATTCCCTTATTTACTTTCTGATAAATTAAAAAAACAAAAAATGATAAGTATGCTATCGTAATATCCCAAGTAATCATTGACACAGGATGAGAAGAATATATTTCTGATACAAAATAGTCAAATGTAGGGTTATCACCAACTAGGAAGAAATACAATTGGTAATAAGGCATTATAATACCCAGAATACAAAGAATTAAAAAAACTTTTTTCATAATTATATTTTTAAATTATCATTGATTACTATCTTGAATATACTTGATTAAAAGAATAAAGATTTGAAAAAATCCAAATTTAAAAGGTACACATTTGCATTAGTTGGATTAATTTCCTTCTCAAGTGGAATCTGCCTATTTGGATTAGCCATAATAAATAAATATGAAAACTCTGACTGGTTCATGATTGGCACATTATCTTTAATTCTAATAAATGGCGGCTTGGGAGTCATGATTAAAAATAAGTGGGGAACATTTTAATATGAAGACTTATAAAGCATCAGTTTTTGGATCTACTGGCCTAATTGGAGGTTTTTTAACAGATATATTAATTAATGATCCTTTATGTGAACAGGTAGTTACATTAACAAGAAATAAGGTTATAATAAATAATACAAAACATAAAAACCATGTCATTGACTTTAGTAGTTTAAATGAAATAAAAAAAACAATTAAAAATTGTGATTATGTCTATTCTGGAATTGGCACTACTCAGTCAAGAGTAAATTATAATAAGAAAATATACAGATCAATTGACTACGATATCACATTAAATATTGCAAGAGCATGTAAGGAGAATGAAATTAAGAGCTTATCCTTAGTATCGACAGCTGGTGCAGATAGATCTAAAAATAATTTCTACTTAAGCCTAAAAGGAGAAATTGATGAGGATGTATCAAAAATAGGAATTGATTCTTTATCTATCTTTAGACCCTCTCTGCTACTTGGGAAAAGGAATGAAAGTAGATTCGGTGAAAAATTAGCTCAACACGTAATGCCTTTATTTTCATCTCTAATGCCTGAAGACTACAGACCAATTAGAGCAGATTATGTGGCATCTTCCATGCATAAAATATCAATGAAAAATATAAAAGGAAATAACATATACCATTTCAATGAAATCATGGATAATTTATGATATGAGAAATATTTTTAGACTTTTTATAATAATCACTATTTGTGTCTCATGTGAAGAAGGTGATCAGGAAACTTTAAATGAAAAATTTATTTTTAATTATAATTTACATGAAAGTTTACCTGATGAGTGGGTATCAGAGTTCTATACAATAATTGGTAATTTAGAAAACCTTATACCAGCTACACCAAGAAGTTATCAAGATAACATGAATATTTATTCATGGGTTAGTAATATAGATAAACCTTTCAAAAAACATATCGGAAACACAACAGGAGCATGTATCTGTGGAAATGACAAGGAGAGATACATGGTCCTTGAAATACCTGAGAACGAATTCAAATACAACCAGTTGCATAGGTTCTCAGTGATAGCTCATGAGTACTTTCACGTCTACCAGATGTCTTTATCTGAATCTTTTTTTGATGGAGATATAGAACTTAAATGGTTATCAGAAGGAACAGCAGCATCATTTGAATCTATCTATATTCAACAATTCTATGGAGAAAACTATTTCCTTGAGGCTCAATCTCAAGTTGATGTTTCTGCAGTTAACAACCCTACAATCTTTGAAAAATTTGATTTATCATCTGACAAAGACACAAATTATTCCTCATCAGTGTTTATTGCGCTTGCTCTCACAAAAGAGTTACAGAAAAATGGAAAGACTGAGGAGGAAGCTTTCAGATTAATATATAAGGATTATTGGGAACTAAACCCATCAGATGATAACTGGAAACAGAAATTTGAGGAGCTGTTCACATTCTCAGTGGAAAACTTTTACGACAGACTAAGTCAATATTCAAACGAAATCTCAACTGTACTTCCTAGTGAAAAATTAAGGATTCAAGATATTTTTATTTAAAAATTATCTATTTCTTTGAGAAATATGCTGCAAGTCCTAATATAAAGCATATTATATCGGGAATAAATGTCTCAATACCAGCATTCATTGCTTCATGTCCTAAAAAATAGTAGAAAACCCCGAAAAGAGGAACATACCCTATCAGAAATGCAAGAATTATTTTTCTTTTACTTTCTAATTCAAAAGTAGTAGCAAACAGAGCAGTTAGTCCCATTATTAAAAATGAAGGAGCCATACCGTAATGCATTAAAATAGCAATTTCTAATCCCTCTGGTGTCGTGTTAAATACTTGAGGAACTATACTTTCTATGAAAACAAAGATAACAACTGATTGAAGTGTACAATAACCTCCAAATGCATATAATGCTATATTTGGTAATTTATTTTTAAGATCCATACTAATAAAATTTATTTTTTTGGTATTTAAATATATACATTAATTAAAAATAGAAATATTTTTATTCTATAATTTCTATTATAATGAAGCATCTTAATAATGTTTTTTGGAATTGATTTAATTAAATTACACCAATCATTTTTTCATGAGAAAGATACTTAAAGAAGACCGAGTTGACTACAAGAATTATAAGTTTGGGTACACTTTTAACACAGTTCTAGAAGAAAGTGATTCTGTAGAAGAAGCGTTCAAAAGCGGCTTCCTTCCTTATACTGGTGATCTTAATAATTATAAAGAAGTTTATTACTTGGCAAGAAGTATTAGAATAAACCTCAAAGGATATGAGAGGCTATCAGAAAACAAGAGGGTAATAAAAAAAATAAAGTCATCATATTCAATAACAGTTGAGGAATTTGACAAAGACGATTTCAGTCATAATAATGAATTTTTAAACTTTGCCCTAAGGTATTCTAGAGAAAGATTTACAAATGAACCCTTGTCAGAAAAGAGACTTCAACTAATTATTAAGAGAAATAACTACAATAAAATTTTTGTTTTTAAATCTGATAAAAGTGATATGGGTTATGTTCTCTCCCACTCTAACCCTAATATGATTCATTACTGGTTTGCTTTCTATGACACTAAATATTTAAAAACTGCACCTATTGGCAAGTTCATGATGGAACATGTCATACATCTCGCAAAAAAGAAAAAAAAGGAATTTGTTTATTTAGGAACATGTTACGGAAAAGAGTCACTATATAAAGTAAGGGACTTTAAAGGAATAGAATTTTTTGATGGTAATAAATGGGAAAAAGACATCGAGAAACTTAAACATCTATGTAAATCCGATTGCATTTAGAAAATACTTGGAAACATTTATTTTGATTTTTTTTAAAGTATAATTAAATTAACAAAAAACCTTAAACAATTAAATATGACAACAGAAAGAGATATAATTAAAATTAGAGTACATGACGGAATTGTAGGACTACTTTACCTCGGATCAATAGCTCTGGCAGATCAATTTAATGTTGAGTGGATTTGGGTTGCAGTAGGTGTGGCCGTTCTTCAAATAATTAGTCCATTAACAAAATTTTGCCCTGTTTATACAGTTCTAAATAAACTAATGCCTGACACTGAACCAGTTCAAAACGGAAAGTGAAATAATATGAATAGATCTTCAGATGAAGACAATTCCTTGGCTAGAGGCAACTACCCTAAAAGGGTGTTTGAAGTTATCCATGAGAGAACCCATACTAAGGAGGAATGCGATTATTTCCTTTACACAGATCCTTTTTATTTTGACTAAATGATCAGACACTTTTTACCTCAAAAATTTAAATTAATATTTAGGGTTTTCGTCATCTTAATTGTATCAATCTTACTCATTTTAAAGTACTTTTAATAAGTTTTACTTTGATTTCTAAGGCCAATAGCCTACGTTTATGTTATGATCAAATGTAATCTTATAAAAGAGTTTATTGAGAGAAAAACACACGTCATAAAACGTTATAAACTTGAAATTATTTGGACAGACGCACTCAACAAAAAATCTTATGAGTCGTATTATATCCATAAAGATTAGTTAATGAAATTCATAGATGTCATTGGGCTTTTTGGGGCCTTCCTTTCGGGAATTACTTTCTTCCCTCAGGTCTACAGAACATGGAAACTTAGATCAGCTAAAGAGTTATCTCTTACTATGATTTTAATAATTCTACTTAGTAATGTAGTTTGGCTCATCTATGCGTTTAGTAAACAAGATGTAGCTGTAATCAGTGCTAACTTCTTTGTTGGAAGTTGTGCGTTGGTTATCCTATATTTTAAGCTCAAATACAAATGAATTTAACATTTAGAGTTATTATATCGCTCGTATTTATATCTTGTAACGATGCCAGTGAAGAAGGTGCTATACCATCCGATTATATAGAGTGTGATTATATTAATGAAAAAGTTATAAACTACGATTTATTTGAAGATTATTTCAGTTTAACTCTTAACTATGGATACACTCCAGATTTTGCTAGAGATTCTATTATGAATGATTATTATTTTTTAAAGTTCAAAAATGATGAACTCAATGGTATCTACGTTATAATCGATGCTAATACTAGATTTAAAACTAATAAAGTAATACCCTTAGATGAAGTTTCAAAAAGTGAGTATCCTTTCTCAGTTAATCTATTAAACGAGGGTGCGTGCATCTTTCTTGATCAGATTAAAACAGAAAATTGTGAATGTATTTGAACATATTATAATTCAATTACTTTGATTTCTTTCCATCTCACTTTTATCCCACCACCATCATGAATTTGAAGGGCAATAGATCCCTTGGATTTAGATATTTTTTCATCCATTAAATGAATCATCTTAACTCCATTTATCCATGTGGTAACATCTCCCCCTACAACCTTTACTTTAAGAGTATTCCACTTATTCATTATGACTACATCATCTTTAGACTTGGGAGGTTTAATTAACCAACCCCTACCGTAAGACTCGTAGATACCTCCACTGTGAAGACCTGGTGGAGCAACTTCAACTTGCCAGCCAGATATTTTAGTTCCTTCAATTTGAGACCTAAAAAAAACACCACTATTTCCGTCAGATTCTTGTAAGAAATTTAGTGTTAATATAAAATTCTTATAATGCTTCTCGGTGGTGAGATATCCATATTCTTTATCAGGACCACTCTCACAGATTAAGTCCCCAGCATGTACGTACCATAACTCAGTACCGTGGACTTTCCATCCATCTAGATTTATTCCATTAAAAATAGAAACTGGATTGTTTAGGAGTGATATTAATAAAAAATTAAAAAATGTGATAACCATTTCTACCTCTTAGAAATTAACGTTGAAACTAATCCCAAAGACTTCCTTTAACTGAACCTCAGGAGCAGCATTATCATCATAGAGTAACTGGACAAGAATATTAGTAGATAAAAATTTATTTATGGTAAACTCAAGACTAATAACATAATCAATATCTATATTAAGTGGGTCCTCAAGGTAATTTTGAAATAAATTTAACTTATTTTCAAAAAACATATTTTTCATTATTTCTGTCTTATAATAAGCAGAAAATATACCACCAGCCTCAAACCTACCAGTCTTTCCTTTATCAACACCAAAATAACTATCTCCATCCGCTAATGACTCAGTAAAAATAGGGTTAACTACAATATATCTTGCAGATAACAAGGAATAATTAAACCAAAAATTATCATCTTTTTTATAGAACATACCAAATCCTAACTGCGTGTATGCAGGTGATAAAAATTTAGTCTTTAGTGTCCTTACTTGAGAGTTTGCAAATCCTTGCGTGTACTCATATCCATTTGCCCACTGAGATTTGATATTTAAGAGAGCAGAATATGACCACCTCCCTTTATTCTTAAGAGCTAGAAGCGAATAAAGCTCAAACCTATCCTCATTTTTTTTTAATGACTCATTCTGATTTTTAACGATACCGTAGGCGCCGTCAATTCTATTAATCCACTCCAAATCACCCTTTTTAAGTATGTAGTCGTAATCAAGAATTAAGGTAAGAGAAAGGTTATTAATACCTCCTGCGACCCAATTTTTATATTGAGACTGGTTAACTAGTGTAGTTACCTTTCCTCTGGATAGATAATATGAATCTGGGGAAGTCCAAACTGAGTCAGTCTTAAATTTCAAAAAATTATTAGATAAACTAAGAGTTGGATTTAATAAAAATAAAATTAATATGAAGTTTCTCATTTCGGTGCAAAATTATAAATAAATGAATACTTATAAAAATTGAATTATCCCTGCCAATATTCATTATGATATGTACCTGGCTTATCTATTCTCTCAAATGTATGTTCACCAAAACAATCCCTCTGAGCCTGTATTAAATTCATAGGTAAATTCGTGTGAGTTATAGCGTCAAGGTAACTTATAGTTGAGTTTAATGCTATAGACGGTATCTTATTATTAATACAATATACACTTACCTTCCTTGCAATTGATTCATTTTCTTTAATCATATTAGATATTTCTTTATCAAAAATAAGATTTTCAAGTTTTGAATTTCTGCTAAATGCGTTCATGAACTCTTCTAGAAGAGATGCCCTAATTATACAACCGCCTCTCCATATTTTACATATTTCTCTGTAATCAAGAGAATACCCTTTCTCTAACGAGGTAACTTTAAGTTGGGACAGACCCTGGGCGTAACATATGGTAAAACCATAAATCAGTGCCTTCTCAAGATCTCCTAAACTTACTTCGCCAACTACAGGGTTTGATTTTCGATATATTTCCTCTCCTAGGCCTCTAACATCTTTAAAAGATGATATAATCCTCATTGATACGGATGAGTCAATGGTTGGGACAGCGACTCCGAAATCCATTGCACTTTGAGATGTCCACTTACCAGTACCCTTCTGTTTTGCCTTATCTAATATCATATCTATAAGATATGTATCTGATTCTCCATCTTTAGCACTGAAAATATCTCCAGTAATTTCTATAAGGTAAGAGTTCAATGTGCCTTCATTCCATGTAGAAAAAATTTGATGGATTTCATCATTGGACTTATCCATCCCGTACCTTAACACATGGTAGACCTCAGATATTAATTGCATCATAGCGTACTCTATCCCATTATGTATCATCTTCACATAATGTCCTGCAGAGGTTTTTCCTAGAAATGATACACAAGGATCACCAGATACCTTCGCGGATGCTTTCTCAAATATTGGTCTAATCAATTCGTAGGCTTCTTTATCACCACCAGGCATTATACTAGGACCTAACCTGGCACCTTTTGAGCCTCCTGACACACCAGTACCTAAAAAATGAAAATTTAATTTCTTTAATTTATTATATCTCCTCTCAGTATCATCGTAGTGGGAGTTTCCCCCATCAATTATAATATCTCCAGGAGATAGAAAAGGAATAAAACTATCTATAACAGAGTCTACAGGATCACCTGCAGGAACAAGTAACATTATTTTTCTTGGGGAAGATAAACTTTCAATAAATTCTTTTGCATCTTCAGTACCCTTAACAGTGAAGTCTTTACCATCACTTTCTAGCGTATCTATAGATTCTCTCTTTGAGGAGAGTCCTATTACTGAAAAACCATTTTCTGCAACATTTAAAATGAAATTTCTCCCCATAACACCAAGACCAACCAACCCAAAATCGTATTTCATATTAACACTTTCAGCAAATATGATTCAAATTTTTTAATAATAATAGAATAAGAATTGTTTGTTTAGATATGTTTGCATGAGGTATACTATAAATGAAATCACACAACATAATTGTCATCTTTGGTGTTACAGGAGATCTTGCAAAAAGAAAGTTGTTTCCTGCCCTAAATGCTTTAGATAATAGGGATGAATTGCCAAGTGATACTGTAGTGATTGGATGTGGAAGAGGAGAAAAAAAGAAAAATATTTTCGAAACACTTGATAAAAAGCTTAGAGAAAATTCTACATACCTCAGGGTTCAGACATCGAATATGAATCATTTTTTAAAATTGAAGGAAAAAATATGTTCAATAAAAAAATCTGATAAAAGTATTCTCAATATAACATTTTACCTCTCTACCCCACCAAGTTCATATAAAGATATAATATCAAATATTATTAAATCTGATCTTAATAAAGAAAATTCAGGTTACTCAAGAATTGTAATAGAGAAACCATTTGGTCAGAACTTAGAAACTGCGAAAAAACTAAATAAATTGCTGAAGTCTGGGTTTAATGAAAGTCAAATTTACAGAATTGACCACTACCTAGGTAAGGAGACAGTTCAAAATATATTAGTATCCAGATACTCAAACTTAATCTTTAATGCATTATGGAGTAAGGACTACATAAGTTACGTTGAAATTACAGCTGCAGAGAGTATAGGTATTGGCAGTCGAGGAGGTTACTATGATAAATCCGGAGCCTTAAAAGATATGTTTCAGAACCATCTACTTGAATTATTATGTCTTATCGCTATGGAAGATCCTAAAGAAAATAATCCAGAAAGTATAAGGGATGAAAAAATTAAAGTTTTAAAAAGTATAAGAGATATTAATTTTGATCAGCATATTGTAAGAGGCCAGTACGTCGAATCTAGGGGAAGAAATGGTGAAGAATACGACTCATACAGGTCATCAGAAGGTGTTGAAAATAACTCAAAAACTGAAACTTTCTTAGCTTGTAAACTTTTCTTAGATAACAAGAGGTGGAAAGACATACCATTTTTTATAAGGACAGGAAAGAGGATGCCAACAAAGGTTACTGAGATAGTTGTAAATTTCAAGAAAAATAAAAATATATTTAGCTCAATAGATGAGAGCAATATGTTAATTTTTAGGCTTCAGCCAGACGAAGGACTTCTCGTTAAGTTCAACTTAAAAAAACCAGGTAAAAAGAAAGAAATCATTAACAAGAATCTTGAGTTTCACTACAAAAACCTTTCAAATAAATTTAATATCAACTCCTATGAAACTCTCATTATGGATGTTTTTAATGGAGATACTTTGTTATTTTCTAGAAGTGATTTTGTCGAGATGGCATGGAAAATAGTTGACCCGATATCATCAGCAATCAAAAGAAATAAACTCAAATTATTTAGTTATAAATCTGGGACATGGGGTCCTAAAAATGCTAACGATGTATTTAGAAATCATAACACCTGGAGATACCCCTGTAAAAACTTAGTAAATGACGGAGAAGAATGTGAATTATAGATCATGAATGTTAATATATTTAAGGATAATACAGAGTGTAATAGAAAGTTAGCAGAGTATCTAATCAATGAATATCTTACTGAAGATAAAAATATTGCAATTTCTGGTGGATCTACACCAATTGGGTTATTTAATGAAGTTCTAAAATTAACAAATAAAGATTTAAAAATTAAGTCAAGAATATTTTGGGTTGACGAGAGGTGTGTTAAACCAACATCTGGTGAGAGTAATTACGGGTCAGCACATAAAAACTTTTTAAGTAAAATGAATATTCCTAAAGAAAATATTTTCAGGATAAAGGGTGAAAAAAAACCTTCTGAAGAGGCTCAATCATATACTAGACTACTGAGCAAGGAGGTTGACTTAGTAGGTAATTTACCCTCTTTTGATTTATGTATTCTTGGAATTGGAGGTGATGGTCATACAGCATCTATTTTTCCACATGAGTTGGATAAGTTAATTAATATTAATCATTGTGTTGTAGGAACAAACCCTGACTCAGGACAGAAAAGAGTGAGCCTCTCACTGAATCAAATAAATAACTCTAAGGAGGTTATAATTCACGCATGCGGTTCAGGGAAAAGAGAAGTTATTGATGAAATTATTAGTAAAAAAGGTAGATACTTAGAATATCCTGCATCACATGTTAAGCCTCTAAATAAAAAATTATCCTGGTACCTTGACTTCGGTTCTGCCGAAAATTTCATGAACTAAAAATGAAAAAAATTAAAATCAGTATTGGACCAGGATTTATTATAACCTCAGCATTTATTGGACCTGGTACAATTACATTATGCACCTTATCAGGTATAGACTTCGGTTACTCATTGATATGGTGCATTGTATTCTCTATAATCGCCACTTCCTACCTACAGGAACTTAGCGCTAGAATAGGTGTCATATCAAGGCTAGGGCTTGGAGACATATTCAAATCAAGCTCAAATAATTTACTTAAAAATATTTTTTTTGTTTTTGTATTTCTGTCCTTATTTATTGGTAATTCAGCATATGAGTCAGGAAACATAAGTGGTACTGTAATGGGTATTGAGACCTTCACAGGAAGTGGAATGGTTCACATACTAGGTAATGAAATTAATGTATTATCTGTACTAGTTGCACTTATACTTATTTCAATAATAATATACGGCTCCTACAATTTATTTGAGAAGGCTCTTGTTGGACTTGTGTTTACTATGAGTATAACATTCATAGTGACTGCAATATTATCAAAACCGGACCTCAGAGAAATATTTAATGGGTTAATTCCAAGAATTAACGAAGGAAATTTCATTTATGTAATTGGGCTAATAGGAACTACTGTGGTTCCCTACAATCTTTTTCTCCACTCTTACGTGGCAAAGAAGAAATGGAAATCTGAAAAAGAATATAAATCATCAATAATTGATACGTGCTTTTCTATATTTATTGGAGGAGTAATATCCACGGCAATAATTATTACATCAGCTGGGGCAAGGGGGTTAATTGATGGAAACGAAGTAAAAAATGCCATTGACATTGGGAGACAGTTATCACCATTCCTCGGAGATTTCTCTAAATATTTTATATCTATTGGTCTGCTTTCGGCTGGTATAACATCCTCCATAACAGCCCCTGTAGCTACTTCCTATGCTCTCTCAAGTATTTTTAATTACAAGCCAGAATGGAAAGATAAAAGTTTTAAGTTAGTTTCTGTGGTAGTGATAATTATAGGATCAGTGTCCTCCTCTATCAGCTATAATCCCATCTATATAATTAAATTAGCTCAATTTATCAATGGTTTATTCTTACCAATTATTGGAATATCCTTACTCTGGGCTGTTAATCAGTCCACGTTTCTAGGGAAAAATGTAAATACCAGATCCTACAACGGAATTGGAATATTAATCATAATTTTATCTGTTTTTATAAGCCTAAGAAGCCTGAGTCTATTATGAAAGAATATATTGATCTAAATTGTGATATGGGGGAATCTTTCTACGAGAAGAAAGTAGGAAATGACGAGGCCATTATGCCATACATCACATCTTGCAATGTTGCCTGTGGTTTTCACGGGGGGGATCCAAAAACCATAATTAAAACAGTAGAGCTAGCTATAAAAAACAATGTAAAAGTTGGGGCACACCCTTCTCTATATGACCTTGAGGGCTTTGGAAGGAGAAGAATGAAAATCAATGAGGAAGAGCTAATATCGTTACTAATCTATCAGATCTCATCATTATATGGTATCACAAAATACCTTGGAACTAAACTTCACCACGTCAAAGTACACGGCGCCTTATATAACATGGCATCTGAAGATGATCAAATTGCAAGATTAATAGTCAATACTGTTTCAAAAATAGATCCAAACCTAAAAATATATGGCCCTTCTATGTTAAAATGGAGGATAATTGCAGAGGAAGGAGGCCTAGAATACGTATCAGAAGTTTTCTCTGACAGAAACTATAACGACGACCTAACCCTAGTTGATAGAAAAAATCAAAATGCTATTATTAATAATAAAGATTTAGGTGTCGAACATGTTATGAGAATGGTTAACGAAAATAAGGTAAAGACTATAAACGGTAATTATAAAGAAATTAAGGCTCAGACAGTATGTATACACGGAGACCAGAAACACGCTGTAATTTTTGCTCAAAATATATCTGAAGAACTCTCAAAAATTAATCTTTATGAGAAAAAATTTTAGTTACGAATACCTAGGAGATAGAGCCCTCATAATTACAATAAGTCAAGGTGACATTAATAAAATACATGATACTCACTCTTTTTTATCTCAAAAATTAGAAGATTTTATTCTCGATTCTGTCAAGACACCAGAGTCTATTACTATTTATAATGATCCATATAAAATTTCAGTAAAGGATTTATCTACAAAAGTCAAATATTTACTAGAGACAGAGTCTTTTAGTAAAAAAAAAAGAAAAGTAATAAGTTGGAAAATACCTATATGCTATGATGATTTATTTGGCTTAGATATTAAACATGTAAGTAAAAAAATAAATTTATCAACTAAAGAGATAATAGACAGACACCTAAAAGGAACCTATAAAGTAAATATGATTGGTTTTTTGCCTGGATTCATCTATTTATCTGGTCTAGAGAAAAAACTCTCTATCCCTAGAAAAAAAACACCAAGGAAAGAGATTCCAGAAGGCTCAATTGCAATAGCAAATAAGCAGACAGGGATATATAACATAAAGAGTCCCGGCGGATGGAATGTGATTGGAAACACACCATCATCTCTGTTTAATAAAAATTCAAATCCCCCTATCCTGATGAAAGAAGGAGATACAGTAAAGTTTTATGAGGTTAGTATGCAGGAGTACAATAACTTAAAAAAAAATGAAAAACAGTATTGAGATTTTAAGGTCAGGCTCATTATCAAGTATTCAGGATATAAAAAGAAAAAACTCAAGGATTTTCGGGATCCCAAGAAGTGGGCCTATGGATAAAAAATCTCACGTGTTCTCTAATTGGCTAATTGGGAAGGGTGCATCTGAAGAAACCATTGAAATGACATTAATTGGCTCAAAAATTAAATTTCACTTTGACACTTATATATCTCTATGCGGAGCTAAATCTGAGTGTTACATAAACGATAAAAAAACACCTATGAATCAAGCTTTAAGTGTAGAAAATGGAGATATTCTTGACATAAAAAAAATAATAAATGGAAACTGGCTATACCTCTCAATATCAGGAAAAATCATATCTAACAGTTACTTTGAGAGTATGTCTACCTACGAAAAAGTAGGTATAGGTGCGAATAATGGTAAAAAGCTATCAAAAGGTGATATGATAGAGTTTAAATCTTTTAAAAAAATTAATAAAAGAGAAGTTCCAAAAGGGTTAATAAATAATTTTAATGAAAATATTATCCGAGTCATCAAGGGACCTGAATATAGTTTATTTGAAAGTAAGCTTGACTACTTTACAGATAAGCCTTTTACAGTAAGCCCTTCAAGTGATAGGATGGGTATTAGACTTATAAAAATAGGAGAAAACATAGATTTTGATGTAAGTATTAAAAGTTCTCCAGTTGTTGAAGGTACGATTCAAGTACCACCAGATGGTAACCCTATAGTACTTATGAGCGATTCTCAGACGACAGGTGGATACCCGAGACTCGGTGTTATCTCTAGTGTAGATATACCTAAATTAGCTCAAATAAAACCAAATGAGTCCGTCAAATTTAGATTTATAACACTTGAAGAGTCAATCGGATTAGTAGATTACGACTTCAAAAAAGTGAAATCAAGAATAGGTATAGACTTAATCTCCTAGACTTCCTTTCAGTCTAGAAAATGAATCTTTTAACTCTCTGAATCTATCGTAAGCATCTTTTCCTGGTACCTGGTCAGCTCTTCCCAACATAGACTGAAGATACCTAGCCTGGTCAATGAGCATAGGCTGCATATAGGTACCTTTTGTAGTCACCAAAAGATTATATATGTCGTCGTATTGATCAGAATTAGATGACTTCATTTTTTCATCTAAATTAGTTTTGAATACCTTAAGTTCAGTTAAAAAATCTCTTATGTTAAGTAAGAATTTCTCCTGCTCAAGGTAATCATCTGCTGACATCCCCTGAACCCTAGGATCTTCTAAAATTTTGAATGATTGCGAGGATTTAACTCCATCAATATCTAATAAAACTACGTATTTACCTGGTGAAACCATCGGCCCAGATCTAAATGATCTGTTCTCATTTTCGTCCCAAGAACCTCTGTGCCTCATATCCCAGCTAAATCTATTTAAACCTTTATCTGTAGTTATCTTATTGCTTTTAAGTGAGACAAAGGTGCTAGTTGACATCTGGTAATCATCTACCCCATCCTGATCTATTCCAGAGGAATATGAATTAATTAGGTTATCATCTTC
>CENJ01117242.1_pt1 | contig 21847 bp, 20 predicted proteins | sample 356161 | NCBI WGS metagenome assembly CENJ01 (sample SAMEA2619531, study PRJEB7988) | marine metagenome | biome: marine biome (ENVO:00000447); feature: surface water layer (ENVO:00002042); material: "saline water (ENVO:00002010), including plankton (ENVO:xxxxxxxx)" | depth 5 m
AATTCGAGGCGTATACATTCGACCAACATGTCATCCCATTTTTCATCATAACAAAATTGGTGACCTGCCTGACTAGTATCCTGAGGCATATTTTTTAATAAATCACTAAAGTTAAATTTCTTATCTTTAACTAAATCTTTCCTATTATCTTTCGATAGAGTTGACCACCGGTCAAAAACAATCGAAATAAATTGAATAAGCCACGCACCTATTATTACCTGCCACTCTCTATGAGAAAATTCAACTTTATGGACTTTGTTTAACTCGAAAGCGATATCTAAAACTAAACTATGCTTTAACTTTTGAAGATATTCAAAATCTCTAGCAGCTTTTTCTCTATCGTTCCAATGATATTCAGACTTATTAATAGATTGTTTTTTCATATAAGCAGTATAGTAAAATAAGTTTAGGGGTTTGACCTATCATGTTGGGATTATTACATTACAACTAAGATTTAAATTTTATTAAATTTAGCTCCCTTGGAAGTCTTTGTGTCAACAGACCACTTTTGAAATAATCTCCAATAGATCTTTTATATCCTTTTTTGTATGTGGAGGTCTAATATGTTCATTTATTATCATTTCATTAAAATGAAGTTGTTCACAATTTACGCATAGGCCTTTGTTATATTTTTGCAATGTTCCATAGTTTGCCGGAGCAGAAAAAGGGTAACTGCTCTTGAAAAGATGCTTTTTCTGATACACTGGTTGCAAATATAATGGCTGAGCATAACCTTGATAGAATAGAGCTCCTTCCGCATTTAAAGCTCTTACAAAAATATTTCTTGTTATTTTCGACTGATTTTGTTTGTATCTAATCGGAAATACATAATAAGTTGAAATACAGTTTTCTCTAGATACGAAAGGCTCTAAAAAAGGTAAATCTTTTACTCCAGATATAAGATAATCAACTAATTCAATTCTTTTTCGATTTAAATCATCTAGCTTTTTCAATTGTTCTCTTCCAATTGCAGCTTGAACTTCTGTCATTCTATAATTAAACCCAGCGATATTTGTGATATTTTTGTAATTCGCTTTTTCAACGACAGCTTCTCCATGATTTCTAATAAGCTGAAGACGATAAGCGATTTCCTTATTGTTAGTTACGCAAACACCACCTTCACCAGTTTGAATAGACTTATTCACATTAAGACTAAAAACACCAATATCGCCGAAAGTTCCAACAAACTTATCTTTATACATTGCTCCATGAGCTTGTGCGCAATCTTCTATGACATATAGATTGTATTTTCTGGCTAAATTCATAATTCCATCCATATTTGCTGGAATACCAAACTGGTGGACCACCATTATAGCTTTTGTTTTTGAGGTAATGCAACGTTCAACACTAACCGGGTCGAGTGAACCAAACTCTAGTTCAACATCAGCAAAAACCGGAATTGCTCCATAAATCAGAGGGGCCATAGCGCAAGCAGTCATTGTATATGGTGATACAATTACCTCGTCACCATATCCAATTTCTAAGGCTCCGATTGCAGCGTATAGACCTGAAGTTGCGCTATTAACCGAAATAGAATGCTCAATGCCATAGTAGTTACACCATTCCTTCTCAAGTGCCGTAACCTCTGGACCACCCTCAAATTTGAAGGGTGGATCTGGAGTATGGCTTCCTTCAAAAAGAGACATATAACCACTATCTAATACTCGCAAAACCGCAGATTTTTCTTCTTCACCAGTTGTAAAATTGTCTTTCCATGGTAGGGTCCTAATAGGAGTTCCTCCATTAATAGCTAGCGTATCGCAGGACAGATTTATCCTACTGCTAAAATTTCCTCTTTTTGTGATAGCTTTTCTCCTTCCCAAAGAATTGTAAATGTTAAACGAAAAGACCCTATTAAAATAGCTTTCAACCCATCTATATCTTTATTCTCAAGATAGTTACAAATTTTTGAAACCATTATTTCTATTTCTGGCTTTTTACTGGTTGGAATATTATATTTAAACGGTGTCAACACGTGCTCACCTATATCGTTTATAATACGTTTTTCAAATGTTATTTTATTACCGAAGTCCTCTAATTTAACCCTACCCTTTTCACACCACACATCAACTTCAAATAACTGAAAGAGACTTTCATCTATTGAAGATATATCTATTTTTGAGCCTTTCCGCACAAAATGACCAGTTATTTCTATAGTTGGATCATTAGGATATGGACTGGGAATAATTGAGTCGACTTTGTCCCAATTTATAGTGTCACCGAAGAGAAAGCATAATAAATCTATAGCATGCCAACCATTATGATACCATCCACTGTAGTAGGTCACTTTAATTTGAGAAATTTCCCCAAACTTATTTTCTGTAAAAAATTTTTTAAGTTCTTCATATTTTTTCGAAACGCGTCTGGTAGTATTAACAGCAATTACCACTTTATATCTTGATGCGAGGTCACACAATTCCTCATATTCTATTATCGTTCGGCAAACAGGCTTTTCCAAAAATATTATGGATGGCCTTCTAGGAGATGTAATAATTTTCTTAGCAATTTTATAGTGAGTATTATCAGGAGTGCAAATCGAAATTACATCAACTCTGTTTTCGTCAATAGCTTTTTCTAAATTTTGATAGGGTCTGCAACCATAAAGCTTAGCAAATTTTTTTGCCTTGCCATGATTAATATCTACACAAGCAACTAATTTTGCACCAGGAGTGGAGTTTATAGCAGAGGCATGGGTTATCAGGGACACCCCTTCCGCGCCAGCAATCTTACCGCAACCGACCACCATAAATTTTTTCATAATTAACTTTTGGTATCTTTTCTAAATGTTTTCCAACGACGTTCGATGTGTCTATTTTTATCTGCAATATCTAAATTGCTTTTCAAAAGAGTCAATATTTCACTTAAGCCAAAATGTGCTTGTCCTTTACTTAAAAAGTGTTTGAATATCAATTTCATTACCTCTAGGTCTTCTACGGTATCAACCTCTAAATAGGTCTCAGGTGAAAAAAAATGAGTAGGAGCACTCAAAGAAGCTATTTTAAACCTATCAGGAAATCTAGTAATATTATACCCGACATGCTCTCTTAATGGATCATCGCTGGAAACAATTTTATCAACCTCTAATAAGATGCTGGATTTGTAAACTGTTACTTCTAACCCAGGTGGATAGGTAGTAGTTATCGAAGATGAAAAGAAATCCGCTTCAGTTTTAGATTTTAAAAAATATCCTATGAACTCATCTATTATCTGAGGGTCAATTAAAGGTGAGTCGCCGTAACACTCAACATGTACGTCTACTTTAAAAGCTCTCAGCAAAGATGCAATTCTATTTAAAACATCTGTTTCAGAGCCTCTAAAACAATCTATCTCGTTATCCTTACAGAATAAAGCTATTTCATCGTCTAAGTTTGAGTCACTTGTTCCAACGACTACATTGTCAACAAGGCGACTCTTTTTAATCCTTTGAACCTGCCAGAGCAACATAGGCTTGCCACAAATGTCAGCTAAAACTTTACCAGGCAACCTACTGGAGCCCATTCTTGCTTGAATGGTAGCGGTAATATTCATAATGACACATCAAGCATAAATTTAGTCAACCTTTCAGTTGAACCTTCAAAATAATTTTTGAGAGTTTTTTCAGCATTTTCCTTTATTTTAATTTTTTTATCAAGATCCCTAAAAGTGTTAGCGGCTAGCGTAACTTTCATTTTATTGCCAATAAATTCATTTTTATTATTTGGCCTATAACTTATGATATCTTGTCTAAAGGTAGCGAGCTCAATTAGTAACATAGAAGACATACCCACAATAGTATCAGCTAAAGTAGCAATTTCTTCAACAGAACAATTTCTTAAAATTGTTACGTCATCTCTTGAAAGAAATTTGTATTTTGAAATGCTTTCTTCGGGGTGAATTTTTATAACTAAATGGTCTTTTTTGCTAATGCAAGAAAGCAAATCACTTAGAACAATAAATTCATCATAACCCTCCTGATCGCTAGTACCATCAAGCAAGCTCCTTTGGATTTGCTCCGATATAAAAAAAATTAGCCTTTTACTTTTTGGAAGGTTATATTTGAGTTTTAATTTTTCACCACTTTTCTTGGAGTATTTATTATTTGATAATTTTTCTAGATATGGATTCCCAAGAGGATAGATAATTTTTTTAGGTACCCCATACTTTTCTGCGTCCTCTAAAGCGTATAAATCATTTACAACAACATAGTCAGGATACAAATAGTCATCGAGATTATAAGCAAATCTTTGCTTTGCCCAGGTCCAATGTTCAACGATTGCTATACTTGGAATATTATGCTCCTTTGACCAAACTAAGAGCTTTTTATCCAAGCTTTTTTCTAAATCTCCAGCAGATGTTCCCGTAACTACAAGTTTAATTTGTTCCAGTTCAGATATATTAGAAATTACCTTAAGATTTTCTCTCTCGAAGATATTTTTGTTAAGTTCTCCGGCTAAGCAAAAAGAACTTTGAGAAAATACCTTTGCTAATTCGACCAAATATTTTGCGGGTCCTACATCATTACATCCAAATACTATCATATTAAATTTTAGCTAAATTAAACTGCTTACTGGTGTGTTATATGGTTTTTTTACATATTTATAATATTGAGATGGAACATCATGAGGTAATTTGTCACCAAAAATTTCTCGTTTCATAAATTCATCTTTATATTTTTTTTCTGGATAACTGAGCTCTGATTTTTTTGCTTTTTTAAGGAGTTCGATCAAACTTTGAGAATTATTTGCTATATGAACAACTTTACCGTCATCAAAAATCGTTTTATTTGAATGTAGATATATCGGGAATATTACATTTTTTCCTTGTAACAAAGCTTCTATACCTATTGAGCTTCCAAAGTTTATTACAACGTCACTCCATTTGATAATTGCAGGACTATTAGTGTTCTCATTTAACATAACGTTAGTTTTTTTTAAAAACTTATAATCACTCTTTTTATCAATAGAACCAGTGCCTCTTGTATGACCTTTTATTACAAGGTAGATGGAGGTATCTGACGAAATTTCATTAATCACCTCTAACGTTTTAATTTTATCCACGTTATAGTCCCAATGAGGTAGGAAGAAAACTATCTTTAATCTGAAGTGTTTTGTTAACTTGGGGTTAAAGTCTTCCATTAAATCTAAATTTTTTTTTGCCCAACGTGGATCAAAACGAGCACTCCCCCATACAGATACTTTTTCTGATTTTTGGCCCCATTCGATACAACCCTTACGATGTCTTTTTGTTTGAACAATATACCGATCGAAACTGTTTCTGTTAGAAAAATCTGGCCAATTTCCCTCAGAAAATTTCTTATTTCTTATATTCACATTGACATCATAGTTTTTATATATGTTAAAACCATGAGGCAGACATATTATTGGTACGGAAAGGTATCTTGCTTCACAAAAATTTAATTTGTTTGGCCCTCCCCACTCATAAAAAAGACAAGCCGCATTTACAAGGTCTCTATTAAGGAATCGAGAAATAATTTTATTTATAATTGCTGGAAAAATTTTCCTAATATTTTTTGCTAATACATTATTGTTAGCTATTTTATTTTTAAAAAACTCGATCCTTGATGCCCTAGAAACAGAAAAATAAGGGTTGTTTTGAAAAAATTTAATCCTGTAGTCGTTTTCATAGTCGTAATCTGATAAATAAATTACATGAACTTTTTCTTTATTTTTTAGAAATTGAAAAATGACTGGTGCTATATGATCCGTGTCATTGTAGGTATTCAGGTGAAACAAATAAAAAGTCTTACTCATGTACAAGGTCTTCCCAATTCAATACCTCATCGTATTCTAAGTCTCTTATTACTTTCATACCGACAACCTCGTCCCAAAAAGCAGGACTTATTCCTGTACCCGGGCGCTTACAAGTCAAATCTCCCTCTGTGAGCATATTGTTTTTTTTCACAGGTCTACTCAACACAATACTTCTTCGTGCATTTATTCTCGAAATCTCTTCAGTCTCGATTGAATGCTTTTGTTTAGACGAGCCTAATAACGTATTTAGACGTTTGATAATCTGTCTAAAAACGATTAGGTCAGTTTTATCCATTGCGTGGTAATGATCATTTCCCGGAAGAGTTTTATCGTGTGTAAAATGTTTTTCGATAATATTGGCACCAAGTAAATGGGCATATTCAAGAACTTTCATATCCTTTGGCAATGTATGGTCTGAGTAGCCAATAATTTCGTTGGAAAAATGCTCTTTCAAATCACTAATCATATTTAGATGTGCATTTCTATCGTCTGTTGGATAGTTAAGAATACAATGTAGTAGAGCCAAATCATTTCCTGAGTCTTTAATCCAGTCAACTGTTTTATGAATTTCGGGTAAGTTCGAAGCGCCTGTCGATAAAATTATAGGTTTTCCAAAATTACATATATATTTTATAAACGGTTTGTTAGTGATATCTGACGATGAAATCTTGAAAACATCCATTAAATCATTCAAAAAATTTGCTGACTCTAAATCGAATGGGGTACTTAAAAATTCTATTCCTTGAATATCACAATGCTTTTTAAGTTTTTCAAACTCTTCTTTCCAGAACTTATCATACCTCTTAAAAAGTTGGTACTGACTAGAAGTTGGTTCCTGAGAGAGATCCCAATATGCAGGAGAATTTTTTGAGGCTATAGTATCGGCCTTGTAGGTTTGGAATTTTATAGCGTCAGCACCTCCTTCTTGCGCTTCGTCTATTAGTTGGTATGCAGTATTTAAATTACCACCATGATTTACTCCTGCTTCCGCAATTAAATATGGCGAACCCAACTTTATCTTTGTATTTTTTGATTGATAAAATAGTTCTTTAATTTTCATGGATATTTACCAAATGTTGGTATGTATTGAAATAAGCCTACTATTCGCCAGTAAGTTGACTTTACAAATTCTCAAAAAAATCGATAAAAACAGTAATCTATGATCATTAGTTCTAGTCATTTTGTTTATGTTAATAATATGTGAAATGTGAATTTTTAATTTTTCCCATTACGCACGAAAATGGCACACAAAATTATGTTTCTAATGAATTTTCTTAAAAATATGATTATAAACATTTGAAAATCTACCGGTGTTGTAAACGGGTGCATGTCCTTTATACGTTAATTCAAAATTGTATTTTTTAATTAATTTAATTGTATCTTCATAATCATCTCTTCCTTCGTCAAGTTCAATCAAAACTGATTTTAAAAATCTGGAGTTAAAAGTCTCTTTTGCTCCTTGAGTTATTAGGAACTCATTGCCATCAACATCAATTTTTATGTGATTGATTTCATGAGAAATATTATTTAAAAAATAATCAACTGTCATACCTGAAGACCCCTGTACATGTACGGGGTCGAATGTCCGTTTACCTGTCCAATCAATATTATTATTGAAATTATTTTGTGCAGCACCCCAATCAGCTCTGGAAGCCGAAATATTAAGATAGTCGACGATATTTTTATTATGAAGCGATATACAAAATGCTTTTATTAAAGAATTGAAATTATTAACTCTAATATTCAGATTTAACATGGCATAATTTAAAGCTTCAGGTTCAATTGCGAGTACTTTTATTCCTAAAGATGCTGCAAATAAAGAATAAATGCCGACATTTGCTCCAACATCTAATAATTTTTCATTTTTCTCAAAGGACTCTATCCACTCAATTGTTTCAGGTTCTTTATATTCGAAAGTTCTTGCGCGCATTTTGCATAATTGACCAAAATCCATAATTTTGAAAATTGGTTTACCAGAGTAATTAACATTTAAAGTTTTATTAAATCTTCTAGAATCCAAGAATATGGATAAATTGATGATCCTCTCTTTTAAAAGTTTTAAAAGTTTGACGCCTGGTACTTTTAATAAAAAATTCTTAAATTTAGGATTCAAGGTTTTGCTAACCAAATAATTATACAGTTGGAGTTTAATTTTTTAATCTGACAAGTAAAGGAAAATTATCCTGTTTAAATACTAATTTGGTATACAAAGTCAATCAAATTTAAACTTACTAAAAACTGTTCCTATAATACCAATGATTCACTTGGCCACATAGATCAGCTGGATAGAGTAACTGATTTCTAGTAAAGAGATTATCTCTTTTGACTTTTAAAAATATCACGTTTTCCCATCCAAATTATGCTTCTTCCTCAAATTTTCGTTATAGACACTGGTCATTTTTTTGTCATTGGTTATGTTTTTTTCATGGCGACGATAACGATATAACGGCAACTGTAGCCGCTCAATTTTGTATTTTTTTTCAAACCGAATTTTCAAATCACGTTCTTCCCAAATACGAAAATTTTCATCATATAGTCCAATTTCAAAAAGATGATCTTTTTGAAATAAAATTCCACAAGCAATAGGTTCTTCAATACAATTGCATCTTTTTAGCACTCTCTCTTTATCATCTAATAGAAGATAGTCACATGCTACTGCATCAGCCTGTCTATTTTCTTCAATATAATAATGAAGAAAATTTAAAAAGTTACTATTTACGAAATCATCTGCGTCAACTCTTACAATATATTTAGCGCTGGCTTCTCTTAAAGCTCTATTGAGTGACGCCGGCAACCCTAAATTAGACACATTGGTTAGCACTTTCACAACAGAGTTTTTTTGATCAGAGAATAAATCAAGAGCATAATCAGTGCGATCGCTACTTCCATCATTAACCACGATAATCTCATATTCATAATGAGGTATTGTCTGTTGTAAAAGAGAGCGTAAACAACGGCCAATAAAACGTTCCTGATTAAAGGCCGCTACAATCACAGATATTTTTTTATTTGACTTTGATTTTAACAAAATTTTTAGTTTTACATTTTTTTGAATATTTCAATGACTTTTTCTTTTGAAAGGATACTTTTAAAATTATTTCCCAATGCGTTAGTTAATGGTTTTTCATGAATGATTGTCGCTTTATATAACTGCTCATATTGACTATCAGTTAAGTTAGCACAAATACCCTCAGGAATAAAAATCTCTTGCTTTTCAACCATTGCCCTAAATTCACTATACTCGTCTGGATAAAATTCTTCCATCGCGAACATAACAATACAATTTGCCAAACAATGGCGTGTACCAAGAACCACGCTCAATCCTGCAGAAAAAGGGTGGATAACTCCTACATATGTTGTACCGATCGCACACCCTCCTAAATAAGATGCAACCATTAATTTCAACCTATTGTTTGCACTCATCATATCTTCGCTAGTAAAGACGTCTCTACAAAGATTAATAGATTGTGTAGAAAATGAGTCTCCTATTGCATTTCTATAACTTCCGTTTAGTGCTTCTATGCAATGAATAAAAGCATCCATGCCTGTAAAAAAATATTGGCTTCTGGGAACAGTAGATGTGAGAGTTGGATCCATAATTATTTGGTCATAGACAGTATAATCGCTGTTCATTCCTAACTTTAATCCATTCAATTTGTTTGTCATTACACAAGTTCGAGTTGCCTCTGCTCCAGTACCAGACAATGTTGGAACAGCAATTTTAAAAACTCCTTTGACCTTTACAAGATCCCAACCCTGATACTCTGCTGCTTTTCCACCATTAGTGAGAAGGTTAGATACAGCCTTTGCAATATCCATGGTTGTGCCGCCGCCCATTCCAACAATTGCTAATGGATCAATCAAGTTATTATTTCGCAATTTTTCAACAAAACAATCGATATAATCTGTTGTTGGTTCATTTTCAGTTGAAACAAATATTATTTCGTCAATAGCAGAAACCTTAAGTTGTTCTAAGATTGATTTATTGCCCTTAAAAAACTCATCAATGAAATAAATTACTCCCTTATCGCCTCTTGTTTTACGATACTCCTGTAGTTGGCTTGACAATCCTTTTAAAGAGCCTTCTCCAATAGTGTATCGAGAAACATTTCGAACATTTTTTATCCCGGTATCCAAAATATTCATTTATTATCCTTTGTTGCTAACAGTTTATTTCACAACTAGTGTAAAATTTAAAACTTAAATAGAATTTTTTCAATCACTGGAAATTATTTAAATTTTTCCTTAATACCATTCTAATTATCCCCAAAAATATCTGTATATTGTCCCTTTGTTTTGATTTGACCTTGGTCAATTTCAAATATTAAATCACATTTTTTTAAGGTGGTAGTACGATGAGCTATAATGATAATTGTGATATTTTCATCAATATCTTCCAAAGCTCTCATAACCGAAGTTTCAGTATTATTATCGAGAGCACTAGTTGCTTCATCAAAAATAATTACGCTTGACTTTTTATACAAAGCTCTAGCAATCCCTATTCTTTGTCTTTGTCCTCCCGATAATCTTATTCCTCTTTCTCCTACCACTGTTTGATAATTTTCTTTCCACTTGCAGATAGTTTTTTCAATTTGTGCTATTTTTGCAGCCCAAGAAACCCTTTTATGGTCAATGGAATCAACCGGCACTCCAAAGGCAATATTCTCTGCTATACTTGCATCCGCTAGGAAAATTGATTGAGGAACATGAGAGATATTCGCTTGCCACTCTCTACAATTTCTTGAGTTGAGTGGTACATTATCTACTAATATCTTACCCCTGGAAGGAGTTATAAGTCCCATTAAAAGGTCTGAGAGAGTACTTTTGCCACCTCCAGTAGTTCCAATTAAACCAATACGCGTACCCTTTTTAATTTTTATGTTTATATTTCTCAATACCCATGACGTGTCTGATGAATATTTAAAACTCACATTTTGTAAATTTATATAATTATTAAAACTCAATCTTTTTACTATTGGGTTGTCAATATATTTTGGTAGAGGCTGTTCAAGAATATCTAATACATCAACCAGAAGCGCCTTGGCACCTTTTAGATTTGACCAACTTGAATATGCTTGCTGAAGTCTAGGCATCAATCTTTGTACACCTAGAGCTAATGCTCCCAAGAAAGGAATAAGATCCTGAATCCCATTTTTGGTGGTTGTCATCCAGTACCCAAAACATGCTATAAATATTATAAAAAGTGCCTCTAAAATAAAACGTGGGCTATCTTGAATAAAAGAATTGGTAGCTTTTGCTTGTCTCATAGCAAGATCAGCGTTTCGATACAAACTAGTAAACAATTGTTGCGTATTGTTTAACGCAATATCACGTATACCCCCCAATCCTTCCTGAAGAATTTTTAACCTTCTTGAAACTAATGAACTTATCAGTTCTCCGTTTACAGACAACCGTCTTTTTGTTAACGAAATAATCGTAAAATAAAAAACACCAAGAAATATAAATCCATAAAAAGTACTCACTGGATTTACCATAAGCATAGTAGAAATTAACATCAATATTAAAAGTAGAGAGCCAAAAAGCTGGATTATTGGTAAAACGATTTGAGTAATAATGCCGTTTGTTTTTTCAGAAATAGCTGCTAATACATCACTACTATTCTTGGACATGTGAGTAAGATAATCCTGATATATAGTGCTACGGAATATTCTGTAACTTATGTCCGCACCTATTGAGTGCCCTAAACGTATTTGCCCCCAAAACAATAAAATTTTTAGAACTCCAGAAATTAGGACTGCAGAAACAAAAATAACAGTTACAGGAAATGTTAGTTCTAATGGGTTGTTAATACCAAATTGATTAGCATACTTAGCTACAAAACTATATTCATAAACTTTGTAAGGATCAAGTAAAACACCTAAAAAAGGAATAACTGCACTAATACTTAGTATCTCCAAAAAAGATACTACTGAGGATAAAGCCAAAATTAAATAGAGCTGCGTTCTTCTTTTCTTTTCGATAAAAGACCATAGCCTTCTTAATAAATGGTTCTTCAATTCTTTTTACTCACTGAAGGCAAGCTTTAGAAATTTTTTTCATCAATCAAATTCTTTCTTCATTTCTAGAAAGTTATTTACAGAACTTAAAAGACCATCTTTTAAAGAATGCATTGGAAAATAGCCAAGATAGTTCTTTGCCTTATCAATGTTAGCTTGAGAATGTTTGATATCACCTAAACGAAAATTCTCATAAGTTGGCCGTTTATTATAATCAATAGAGTTTATTTCTAATACAGATTTTAATGTTGAAAAAAGTTGGTCTAATGAAATACTTTTACCAGAAGCAATATTGAAAACTTGATTATATGCATGCTTATTTTTTGTAGTTGCAGCAAGTATATTTGCCTGAACAATATCTCCTACATAGCAAAAATCACGGGTTGTTTTTCCGTCTCCATAGATATACACTTGCTTATTGATCAGCATTTCATGCACCCATCTTGGGATAACCGCAGCATAAGACCCATTGGGATCCTGACGCTCACCAAAAACATTGAAATATCTTAAACCTATGGCCCTTATTCCATATATACGTGAAAAAACCTGAGCGTAAAGCTCATTAACAGTTTTTGTTACCGCATAAGGCGATAGAGGCCTCCCTAACGCTTCCTCTATTTTTTCTGGTGCGCTATCATCCCCATAAGCAGCACTACTTGAAGCATAAATCAGGTTCTTAATTCTCATTTTTTTTGCACTAATCAAAATGTTTAAAAAACCTGTAACATTGTTATCATTCGAATTAAGTGGATCCTCTATACTGTGTGCGACAGATCCAACGGCGGCATGATGTAAAACATAATCTACATTTGAATTTGATGAATTTTGGATTGATTTATTTTCAGCACCTCTCCAAGTCATAGCATGCTCACAGTCTCTGATGTTTCTTAAATCACCATTTACCAACTGAAAATTTGCCCATTGTGCCACGGACAAAGCGTTTTTTGCCTGACTTAAATTTCTTTGATAGCCAGTAGAGAAATTATCCAGTCCTACCACTCGTTGATTCAGCTTAAGTAATTTCTCAAGAATATTACTTCCAATAAATCCTGCAACTCCAGTAATTAACCAAGTTTTAGGGTTTTGAGTTAGGTTTCTCTCAAGTTCTTGATATTTGTTCATTTTTTATTTTGTGAAAATTAGAAACCAAAAATCAGAAATATAAATAGACACATTTTAGTGAAATTCTTAGCAGTATTTATTTGTAAATTTTATATTCATTCGCCTCTATCCCTAGCGTAGACATCATCGTAACGAATAATGTCATCTTCTCCAAAGTATGTACCTGTCTGAACTTCAATTAGTAACATTGGAGTTTTACCAGGATTTTCCAGACGGTGCACAGATCCAACAGGAATATGAACTGATTGACCCTCTTTAATCAACTTACTCTTTTTGTTTATCGTAATTTTTGCTTTTCCCTCTACTAGGATCCAATGTTCAGACCTATAATTATGGCTCTGAAGACTAAGAGATGCCCCTGGATAAACAAAAATTCGTTTCACTTGAAATTTCTCACCTACTGTTAGACGTTCAAACCAACCCCAAGGTCTATGTTCCATTGGAAAAAACTCAGCTTGAGATACCTTCTTGTTTTTTAAGTGCTCAACTACTTTTCTTACTTTTTGAGCATCTGTTTTTTTTGCAACAAGCACAGCATCGGGCATCGCAACAGCAATTACTCCGTCTAACCCAAGTCCAACTAGCTCTTGATCAGGGTTTTCGGATCTAAGTAAAGTATTTTTACAATCTATTGAGTGCGCATTTCTACTTCGCACAACACCATGGGAATTTGGTTTAAACTCTTCCCACACAGCCTCCCAATCCCCTAAATCATTCCACTTGGAATTGAATGGAACCACAACAATATTATTTATTTTCTCCATAATTGCGTAATCTAAGCTTATATTTTCACATTTTTGCCAAGATTCATAAGCAAGCCTAAAAAAATCAAGATCCCTTTTTCCTTCATCTATAGAAACGGAAACAAATTTAACCATATCTGGATTATATTTTTTAAAAGCTTTAATCATATCTATTGCTCGAAAAAGAAATATGCCTGAATTCCAGAGGTAGCTCTCTGACTTAATCATTTTAATTGCATCTTTTGAGGCAGGTTTTTCAATAAAACGCTTTAACTCTAATACATTATTTTCTATTACCTTTGAAGTTTCAAGGTAACCATATCCAGTTTCTGGCCTGCTCGGCTTAACTCCAAAAGTAACAATATTTCCATTTACCGCATGATCAATTGCAATCATTACAGATTGATGAAAACATTGATTATCCGAAATTAGATGGTCCGAAGGTGAAACTAAGACAAGAGCGTCAGGATCATTATGAAAGCAAAATATACTTGCCGCAAGAACTGAGGGAGCGGTATTTTTTGCTTGAGGTTCAATTAAAATTTCTCCTGAATTTACACCTATATCCCTCAGCTGTTCTGCCACAACAAACCTAAAATCAGAATTGGTTAGAATTAAAGGTGGAGAAAACCGAACCAGCCCAATATCCATAGACCGTTTTGCGACTTGCTGAAAAAGAGAATTATCGCTGAAAATTTTAGCAAACTGCTTTGGGTATGATTTTCGTGAAAGCGGCCATAACCGAGTACCAGAGCCGCCTGCTAATATGACAGGAGTTATCTTCATTTGTCCCCTTTTACTCCTTTTTATAAACATGCATTATGGCTTCAATAAACCCTTCTACCGAACCACAATCGAACCTATTTCCTTTGATCGTGGCAGATTCTATCATACCTAATCCAGCCTGAATATTTATCGCGTCTGCCAACTGAATTTCTCCAGCTATGCCTAAAGGTAGTTCACGCAATATCTGGAAAATATCATAATTGAGGACATATCTGCCTATTGAGGCAAGGTTGGATGGAGCAACCGAAGGGTCCGGCTTTTCTACTAATCCTTGTACTTCTCCAGATACGCCAAGTTCGATAATTCCATATTTTGATACATCCGCCTCATCAACTTGATCAACCGAAATTTGGCCTCTACCTGAATCCTCAAAACGTTTCACTAAATCTCTGGTATTGCCTGCACTACAATTTACTAAAAGATCGTCAGCTAATATAATAGCGAACGCTTCTTTACCTACTGCTCTCTCGGCGCAGAGTACAGCGTGCCCAAGACCAAGTTGTTCCCGTTGCCTAACAAAAATGCATTCAACGCCTTTTGGTAAAATGTTGTGGATCAAATTAGCTTGATTAATTTTACCTCTATTTCTAAGAGCTGTCTCAAGCTCACTATTACTATCAAAATGATCTTCAATAGCGCGTTTATTTCGGCCAGTAACAAAAATAAGCGTATCTATTCCGGCGTCCACAGCCTCTTCAGCAGCATACTGTATCAGGGGTTTATCTACTATGGGAAGCAATTCCTTGGGCATAGCTTTTGTGGCAGGCAAAAAACGAGTGCCAAACCCTGCAACAGGAAAGACTGCTTTTCTAACTATTCGTTTTTCTGATTGCATCTACTCTCTCCTTATTAAAGCTTGTAATATGTTCGATACCAATCAACAAATAACTGAATTCCCCAAGCCAAATCAGTATTTGGAGTAAATCCTGTAAGATCATGTAGAAGAGTGCCATCTGCCCATGTTGCTGTCACATCACCAGGTTGCATTGGCATCATCTTTTTTTTTGCTTTAATGCCCGTGGCTTTCTCAATAGATGCTATAAAGTTTTTTAAAGAGACAGGCGAAGAATTGCCAATGTTCACTAATCTATAAGGTGCCACTCTAGAAAGACTATCTGCTTCTGACATAACCATGTTTGGGTCATTTGAAGGAATATATTTGCTAAGTAAAATAATTCCGGCGATCAAATCATCGATAAATGTAAAGTCTCTTTTCATTACTCCATTATTATAAACATCGATGCTTGATCCCTCTAGAATACTTTTTGTGAACTTAAAATAAGCCATATCTGGTCTACCCCAAGGTCCATAAACTGTAAAGAAGCGAAAAATAGTTATTGGTATTTGAAATAAGTGTGAATAACTATGAGCTATAGCTTCAACCGATTTTTTTGTAGCTGCATAAAAAGAAATTTGGTGATCTGCCTTGTCTAACTCTCGATATGGCATATTTCTATTTGCCCCATATACTGATGATGTCGAAGCGAACAAAATATGGTCAGGTGGAAAATTTTTTGCTGCTTCTAATAATTCAAAAGAGCCACGAATATTACTATCTAAATATTCTCTTGGAGAACAAATAGAGTGCCTAACTCCTGCTTGTGCAGCCAAATGAACTACAATTCTAGGTCTATGTTGCTCGAAAATTGAATATAAAACACCCTGCTCTTCAATTTTTTTGTGAATGGGAACATATTCTTTATAACCTTTCAGAATTTTCTCTCGTGAATATTTTAACTTAACATCGTAATAGCTAGAGATACAATCGATACCTACAACCCTCCAGTTTTTTTCCAAAAACTTTTTGGATAAATGGAACCCTATGAAACCTGCTGCTCCCGTTATCAATATTGTTTTTGTTTCTCTCTTCATAATTTTAATCGATATTAAATAAATCTCTTGTAAAAACCTTGTCTTTAACATCATCTAATTCACTTGATAATCTATTGGAAATAATTATCTCAGATCTTTCTTTAAAGGAATCGAGATCATCAATAACCAATGAATTAAAAAAGCTCTTTTCTCTTAAGGAGGGTTCAAAAACAATTATCTCAATTCCTTTAGCTTTTAGCCTTTTCATTATTCCTTGGATTGAGGAATGTCTAAAGTTATCACTACCTTCTTTCATAACAAGCCTGTAAACACCCACAGTTTTTGGCTTTTTTTTCAAAATCTGATCAGCTATATAATCTTTTCGCGTACTGTTTGCATCAACAATTGCCCTAATCATATTTTGAGGTATACTCTCATAATTCTTTAGCAGCTGTTTAGTATCTTTAGGAAGACAGTATCCTCCATATCCAAAAGAGGGGTTATTGTAGTGGTTTCCAATTCTAGGATCTAACGAAACACCTTCAATTATCTGTCTCGAATCCATGACTCCAGCAAGTGCAAAACTATCAAGCTCATTAAAAAACGATACTCGCATAGCCAAATAAGTATTAGCAAACAATTTAATAGCTTCAGCTTCTCTTGATCCCGTTAACAGTATAGGAATGTTATTTTTTTTAGATGCTTTATTCATAAGATTTGCAAATATTTTTGCCATATCTGATTTGGATCCTACTACAATACGAGAAGGAAAAAGATTATCGAATAGAGCTTTACCCTCTCTCAAAAATTCGGGAGAGAAGAAAATCTCATTTATATTGTTATTTTGGATTTTTTCGGTAAATCCGACAGGTACTGTTGATTTTATTACTATGGTACTTTTTGGCGCAAGCTGAGAAACTTTTTTTATAGTGGACTCAACGGAAGAAGTATCAAAATAATTCTTTTTTTCATCGTAATCTGTGGGCGTAGAGATCACAACAAAATCTGAGTTTATAACAGCTGTATCTAGCTCGGTTGTTGCAAAGAAATTCAACCTCTTATTTTGCAAGAAATCTGTTAACTCGTTATCAACTATCGGGCTTTGCCTTTCATTGAGCATTTTTACCTTTTCTTTAGATGTATCAACTCCAATAACTTGGTTGTGTTGTGCTAACAAAACTGAGTTTGATACCCCTACATAACCAAGACCAACCACAACGATTTTCATGATTGTTGCTCCATTGAAACTCTAAAAAATTAAATAGTTTTTAAAATAAAACACATTTCCTCAATAGTTATCTTAATGATCATAAAATGAGTTGAGTAATTGATTGCATTTTTTCATTAACAAGTTTTCGGGACCCTTTTGATTCTATATTGACCCGTACGAGTGGTTCGGTATTAGATTTCCGAATATTAAAACGCCACTTTTCGTATGAAAAGCTCATTCCGTCTGTTTCATCAATTAATGCATCTTTTTTAAATTTATCAAACACCCGTGCAATGCATTGGTCTGGATCAGAGACTTGAAAGTTTTTTTCTCCACTACTTGGAAACTTTCTGACTCTAAGTTTAGTAAGATCGCCCAAACTGTTAGTGGTATTCGACAATAATTCTAAAATTAATAAGCAAGTTATCATGCCACTATCGCAAAAAGCAAAATCACGAAAATAGTGATGAGCTGACATTTCTCCACCATAGACAGCTGAATTTTTTCTCATCTCTTCTTTAAAAAAATTATGACCAGTCTTGGATACAATACTTATCCCATTATTTGAGGAAATAATATCTTGAGTATTCCATAAAATTCTAGGATCGTGGACTATACGTCCATTAACTTCTTTCTTCAAAAATATTTCAGCTAATAATCCCACGATATATTCGCCCGGCACAAATTGTCCATTTTCATCAAAGAAAAAACATCTATCAAAGTCACCATCGAAAGCGATCCCTAAATCAGCTTTTTCTTTTTTTACAGCCTTGGATGTTATTCTTTGATTTTTTTCTATCAGCGGGTTAGGTATTCCAAAAGGAAAACTTGAGTCGGGTTTACTTAAAATGTGAGAAAAACACATTTTTGACCCAGCCAAGATAAGCTCTTTCTCAATTGATTTAAAGGTAGGGCCGGCTGCTCCATTACCTGAGTTAACTACCACTCTTAGAGGTTTGAAACACCTTGGGTCGATAAAGCTTATGACTTTTTTAACATACTTTTTTCTTGCCTCATTTGATATATCGATTACTTCTCCTTTCGAACCAGTTTTATTCCATTCACTCTTTTCGGCTAGTCGTTTTATTGGTATAAAATCTTCAGCATTGTCTAAAGGAACAGACCCGGCTTTTATCATCTTTAAGCCATTAAAGTTAATTGGATTGTGCGACGCTGTCACTTCTATGCCAGCTGATGCATTAAACTCTGTAACGGCCCAATATACCTCTTCAACTCCTGCTAAGCCAATTACCAAAGCATCGCTACCGGAATCTATTACTCCCTGTGTTGCTGATTTAGCAAAACCGGGAGACGTTTCTCTAGCGTCAAAACCAATTACGACCTTTTCACAATTTAAATGCTGGCTAAGTGCCCGAGCAATTTTATAAACTATTGCTTCATCAAAACTCGTCCCAATTTCTCCCCTCACGTCATATGATTTGAAACATGTAAGCTCCTTGTCAATAGCATGATTAACGAGTTTTTCCTTATTCATTCCTGATAGGGTCCGAGCCTGACTCTGTATCTAATTCATTTTCTAAAAGATTAATCTCTTCACGCAAACTTTGGAACTCCAGCCGCTTCCTGCTAACAAAACTAAGCGTTAATTTATATTTTTGTTTTAGTCCTTCTGGTGTTAGTAAGTAGACATATTGCTTTTTTTTTGGATTTTTACTGAAATTTTCAAATTTTACCAACCCTTTTTTTACCAAAGCGTTAATTATATAGTAAGCAGAACCATTAGAAACACCTACCAACTCAGCAATCTTTCTTGATGAAATTCCTGGATTATTTTTTATCAGACGCATTACTCTTAACCGCGCGTCTTCCATTCGTTGTTGTCTATTGCTTGCCAAGAAAAGTTCCAGCTAATGCTACCGCACCAATCCTACTTAATTCGTAAAATCGGATACAATATTTTTCTGAATTGACGTAGTACTCTTTAATCATTGTTCAATTATGAACACTATATTGATCAAATATGGTTTGCAACCTAAATGTAGGAGCTTTTGTGATAAAAAATTAACACCCAGAAAAAATTGGTTTAATAACATAATTCTAAGTATCTCCTTAGCTCCCAAACCTTTTACAAACAAAAGTTAATTGATTGATTTTCACAATAAAGTTTGTTAAGAGTTTTCAGAAAGTATTTGAGATTAAAATGAAACATGACACTGAAAATTGGTATGCCGCACAGTTTAAACCAAATTCGTGTTTTCTAGCAAAGAGAAACTTGGAAAATCAAGGCTTTAAAACTTTTTTACCCCTCATGGAAGTAACAAAAAGACGAGGTGCAAAATTTTGCAAGGAGATCAAGCCCTTGTTCCCGGGTTATATATTTGTTTCTTTTGACTTAAATACCTTTAATTGGAATGCAGTAAATAACACCATTGGCTTAAGCAAATTGGTTGCCTTAAATAAGGTACCTCAGTCAGTTCCAGGAAACTTTATTTCTTCATTAAGAGCTCGATGTAATTACAGAGGAATACTGTCAACAGGGACAAAGCAAGAACTAGGGACAACAGTAGAAGTTCTTAGAGGTCCTTTTTCTAACATGATTGGGTTGGTTGAAAAAATAGATCCAAAAGACAGAATTACTTTGCTCTTTGAAATTTTAGGTAGAAAAGCTAAGGTATCTGTATCGAATACTGACTTGGTTACTGCTTAAGCAGTGTTTCCAACATCATCTAGAAATTGAACAAAAAATAAGTCTCTTACGTCATTCGTTTTCTGATTTGGTCAATAAATACCCGGTTAGTAGTTTAATGTAACTGCTAGAAACTCACTCTTCAATTTCTAATAATTTGTGTTTTTCTAAATTGTCGCAGAGATCGTACAAATCCCATATTGGAACATTAAGTCTATCAGCAATATTTAGGAGCGAAGTTTGTCCATCACACAAGCTAATGAAGTCCATCATAAGTTCTACTTCTTTATCAGCACTTTTAGTCGATAATGTAGGATAAAGGCCAGGCAACACCATTTTCCTTATAATCATCTATGCTTAACATTTTTTACTAACCTTATATGTATATATATGTATCAATTCAAATGTGCTGGCATTTTATCATCACGTAAATGATAGGCACGATAAAAAACGTTTGTTTAATATCGTCCAAGTTAATCAATCAAAAAAGTTTATTTATTATCCTATCAGGATAGATTGAAAAATACGTTCTGACGATGGACTTTAAAACAAGAACAAGTGGTGACTTGGGACATATTTTAACTACCGATAGGCAAATTTATTGTCTGCTGCGCGCGCTGACATTATACCCTACTATAAAAGCTATAAACTTTTTTTCGGTCATTATTTACACCTCCTTAGCAAGCTGGAAAAAAAACTTACTTCCAAACTTTCCTTCAAATCTGTATAGTATCACAGAAATTATTTAAAGGAGATGTCTGGTGTATTCATATGACAAATTAAATAAAAAAAAGGAAACAATTCTGCAGCAAATGGTTGAAGTAGAGAGCAACGTTAGTACAGATATATTGACAGAAATAACACTTCTGACAATAATTTCGCATTAACTACTGGCATGCTTAAAGTATAGTTGGCTGAAGGTAGAAAAAGTTATGACTGATAGGTACTGCGTGGGTCTTTTGTCAACCGTGGATGAACCATTATTACCTTTTTATCTTGTAGCCATCCTTAGTCAGAAAATTGAGAATATTGTGGTCATCTGTGACTCAAAAAAAATGACCAGTGAAAAAGATAAAAAGATTTGGGAAGAAAGAACAGGTGGAGCTTTTGAAAAAGATGTTAATGGAAAATCGACAATTTATCAAATGGAGGAAGCTCGAATACCCTTTTATTTTGTCCGCAATCATAATGATGATAAAACACTACGCTTGATTAGTAGCCTATCTGTTAATGTGTTATTAAATGCGGGTACACCTAGAAAATTATCGCCGAAAATTTTAGACAGTGTTGTGCATGGTTGTATAAACATACACCCTGGTTTGTTGCCGTTTTATCGCGGTTGCAGTGCGGTGGAATGGGCGCTATTTAATGATGATAAAATTGGAAACACAGCACACTTTATGACTGAAGGATATGATGAGGGCAACATAATTGCGTCAGAATGGTATGAATTTCCTAAAGATATAAACTATCAGTCGATACGGACACGTGTTTATAGAGATGGAATGGTTTTGGCTGCCAGAGTACTTCGCAAGGTGATCGATAAAAAGATGCTGCCAACTGATGGGATTCCTCAAGATCCACACGCCGCCAAATACTGGAATCCGATTCCAGATGAAAAATTCAAACTTGCTTTAAAAAAGGTGAGTGATCAAAAATACAAATATCAAAGACTTTAAGGATGTGAAGATGACCAACGACCAAAATATAGTCATGGTGCCCGGGGGTAGATTTGAACTACCGACACGCGGATTTTCAGT
>CENJ01170116.1_pt1 | contig 21842 bp, 12 predicted proteins | sample 356161 | NCBI WGS metagenome assembly CENJ01 (sample SAMEA2619531, study PRJEB7988) | marine metagenome | biome: marine biome (ENVO:00000447); feature: surface water layer (ENVO:00002042); material: "saline water (ENVO:00002010), including plankton (ENVO:xxxxxxxx)" | depth 5 m
TTCCCAGTCTACTGGAACATCTTTAATGAATTGCAAAGCAGGTTGATTTTTATAATTTTCAATAAAGTCTGATGCCATTTGCATCGGGCTGTACAAAACCAGGTAGTAGGCAAGTTGTTTAGCTAATGTGGTGTTTACTCTTTGTGTTTTTCCAAAAACATTGGTGCCAATTTCATTTAAATCTTCTTTAGAAGCTCTAAACTTTTCATTATTATCTAAACCTAAATTAGGAATTGTTATTGATATATCACCAGAGATTTTTCCATTTTTAGAAATTTTAACTGATCTGTTACTCATGTTTATTTTCCCGAGAATCCAAGTGTTGTTATTATCTGTAGCAATATCATGTGCTGCAATACCCCAATCCCAAACACCAGGCTTCATCATTTCCGAAATTGTCCAAATGTAAGTAGTGTCTTTATTTTCAATTTTGTATTCAAGTGACATGGGTTTTGTTTGCCAAAATGATTCTCCTCCTTTGTACCTCACGTTGGTAAAACCATTACCCTTATCAAAAAAACTTATCTTAACCGGTATCTCGTCAATTGAATTATTGTCTAATTTTTCATACAATAAATCAAAAATTCCTGGAGTGAAGTCCATGGGTGATTCTAACATTCTGGTAAAAGGAAGTATTAAAGTGTGATTTACTGGATTTCCTCCGTTACCCCAAGCATTGTATTCCATTCCTCTAGCTCCTTCTCTAGTTAAAATATTTGGATAAGTACGTCTTTCTCCAGTATCTTTTACAGGCTCGTGAAAATTAACTGCAACATTATATTTAGCAGCTTTCTTGACAACTTCTCTGTAATAGTTTACAGCATGCTGTCCGTAATGATATTCTACTTTATCCATCATTGTCCCAACATGTCCTATTTTTGCCTTTTGCATTCCAATTTTTTTCATAATAGTATATGCATCATCAGCTTGAGCCATGTAATTTAACGTACTTGCACTTGTTTCATGATAGGCTTGTAACGAAACCCCTTTAGATTTAGCATAATTTTGAATTTCTACTAGATCAAAGTCAGGAGTAGTTTTCGTGTAACTTGTTGTTACGGTGTCCCCAGGAAATAATCCAGTAAACCCTGATGAAATCCCTTCAATAAGAACCTCATCGAATCCATGCTTTGCAGCAAAATCTATATATTTTTTTCCTCTTTCATTTGTAGCTCCATGCCTAAAACCTTCACCCCAGGTCCATTTTCCTGTGATCATACCCCACCATATTCCAATGTATTTTGAGGGGTTGATCCAAGAAACATCTTTTAATTCATTAGGTGGATTACAGTTTAAGTTCAAAAAAGAAGATACTAGATCCTGAGCAGAATCAGTTACTTTAATAGTTCGCCAAGGTGTTTTAAATGGTACTGATGTTCTAACCTTGTCTCCATTTGCCCATGGGGCCAAGTCACAATGTAACTTAGTTGAATTGCTCCCAGCAATTTGCATGGACGAGTAGTTCATAAGCGATGCTTCATGAATACTAAGATGAGTTCCATCATCAAATTTCATTGTGAGAGGAGTATGGACGGTATCGATTTCTGAAATTGATGATTCTGTATATAGTTGTTCATATCTCTTTGGGTCATAAGCTTTTATCCACCATGATTTTGCGTCCTCAGCAATATCAAATTCTGTAATTTCATCAGAGATTGTTAATTCTTTTGTTTCACCAACTTTTTTGACATGATATCTGAATGCAATTCCATCATTGTAAGCTCTTACTATTATATCAATTTGTTTATTCGTTTCACTTGTTGATTCAAAAGACACTACAGCTTCATTGTAGTTATTTCTTATTAGTTTTTGTTCTCCCCAGGGCTGCTCCCATGTTTGATCTACATTGTCACTTTTTGTATCCACATAATTAAAACCATCAATTAGAGACTGTCCATTTTTAAATTTAATTCCTAAAAGGGATTTCGATATTATTTTTTTTTTGTTTCTATTAACTTTATAATATAATTTCCCCTTATCTAGATGTAATATAAATTTATTTTGTCCATCTGGGGATTTAACTTCAACTTGATAAAAAATGTTACTACATCCTAATGATATAATCAAAACTGAAGCTAGAAAAAATTTAATTAAATTATATTTTCTCAAAGTAAATCTTAGGTGATTGTCTGTGGTTAGTTTCATCTACAATGCCTTAATTTTCTGGAATAAAGTCCTGAACTACTCCCCCATAAGGAAAACCAAAAGTATCACTTCTTTCACTTAAAAATATCTGTTCAGCTTTTTTGACGATTTTAGGATGAAGATTTGCAATATCGTTAGTTTCAGATTCATCTTCCTTTAAATTATAAACTTCTGTTTTAGAATTAATTCCATTTCTCAAAGCTTTAAAATCACCTAGTCTAACTGATTGTCTAAAACCTCCATCATGCAGTTCTTGAAATGAACCACTTAATTGAAATTCCCAGTTCAAAAACTCGTGTTTTTTTTGTTTCTGATTAAGTAATGTTGGTAGAAATGATATTCCTCTGTTGTGTGAAGGTTTTTCAATTCCTATTATTTCAGCAAAAGTTGTCATAATATCTCTAAATCCGGATATGTGGTTAGTTTTAGATCCAGGAATTATTCTATTTTTCCAATATACGATTAACGGAACTCGTAATCCACCCTCATATAAATCTCTCTTTCCACCTCTTAAATTTCCATTGCTATCGAAAAATTCCAATTGATGTCCATTGACATTGTCATGATTAAAATGAGCTCCATTGTCACTAGTATATAGTATAACTGTATTATCCAGTTCATTCATTGATTCAAGTTTTTCTAATAACCTTCCAACTTGCTGGTCTTGTAGTGTTATTTTTGCAGCTTGTGCCTGTTCAACTTTAGGCCAATCCTCTTTTGAATACCATAGTGTATCTCTGATTGGCCCTTCAAAAGAATGAGGGGCTCTGTAAGACATGAAAAGAAAAAAAGGCTTTTCATTAGACTTTTCTTCCAAAAACTTAAATGCAGTATCAGTGTAAAATGCATCTTTACAGTCATGCTTAATGAAATTATAAGGAAGTTGCTCTTCATTACCATTGAGCCATAAACCTGGATTTTTATACTTATCCGTTGAACCGCCCCATTGCTCTTGAGCTGCAAAATCAAAACCATGTGAAAATGCCCATGTTTCTGGTTGATCAGCGGTATCTAAGTGCCATTTACCTACAAAAGCTGATTGATAGCCGGCTTCTTTGAACATTTCTCCAAGTGTATACTCATTTTTATCGAGAGCTATTTGTCTCCATACACTATCTCTTATAAATGCAGCATTACCTCTAATTGAAACATGACTTGAGCTTTTTCCTGTCAATAAAACTGCTCTAGATGGAGAACATACTGGGCTACCTGCATAAAAATCAGTAAACATCATGCTTTTCTTAGCCAATGAATCGATATGTGGAGTTTTTATAATCTTTTGTCCATATGAACCAAGTTCATTGTAACCAAGATCGTCAGCCAATAATAAAACAATATTCGGTCTTGTGTCATTTTTTTGTGAACAAGAAACTATAAAAAAAGAGATTATAAAAGTTTTGATTATTGATTTATATTTTAGCTTAAGTTTCATACTATTAAATTAATAATTATTCTTTTGATCTGAAAGATGAAGCTGGTAGTCCTTCTTTGTTAAATAAATTAATTTCAAAATAATTTTTCCATCCTAGTCTTACTGAGTAAGGTTTTTTAACTTCAGAAGACCATACCATAACCTTATTTCCAATTATCTTTGATTCAGCGGGATAATATTTTTTATCTCTTCCTGCTATTTCAAAATGTTCAATTTTATCATCTGGGCAATATAACCCTGAATCAGCATAATCAAAAGAAACTAATGCTTTTCCTTTCTTAAAATCAACTGATTTATAAATTGGTCCTGAATGTACTAAGTCTTTAAAATTATAATCTTTATTTAGAGCCCAAAGAGCTAAGCGATCGCCAACCTCTTTTTTCTTCGGAGGATGAATAGATTTTGGGTCTCCCAAATCTGTTGTAATTGCCATGCCAACATTTGATTTACTCATTGTCAACATTTGGCTCTCTCTAAGCTCAGCTGAGGTAATCCTATCTGAGCTTTCATTCCTATTGTCATATCCACCAAAAGGAGCAATTTGTGCATAATAGAATGATAAATTCTCATTTGCCCATTGGGTTCTCCAGCTATCAATTACTGCTGGAAATAAAGTTTTGTACTCTTCAGCCCGACGCTGGTTGGACTCCCCTTGATACCAAATAAAACCTTTTAGATTGTATTTTGATACTGGTGCTATCATTCCGTTGTAAAGTGTTGTTGGTGAATTTGATTGATGAGGCATTCGATCTGGTGAAGGAATAGCAATTTTCTCTCCAATTGTTTTCAAAATATAGAAATCACCAGCAGTTTGATAACAAATCATATTTAATTTCCATGAATCATTCAAGGAAATTATTTTTTTATTTTCAAAATAAATACCCCTGCTTGGATCAGGATCAAGGCCTCCTTTTCCCCACACGTCAATCAATCTTATACTAATTGAATTCTCCCCTTTTTTTAGTATGTCGCTTTTAAATTTATATTTTGTGGAAGCAACTCCCCAATTTTCTTTTCTGCCAATCATTTTACCGTTTATGAATATTGTGTATAAATCATTGGTTTCACCAATATCAAAAACCAACTCTGACTCAGTGATTTCATCAATAGTTAGCTGTTGTCTTATCCAACCTATTCCATTGAAATCATCTTTTTCAAATGCTTTGATAACACCTTGAGTGTTTGTTTCAATCCAAGAATCATCATTGAAATTATTCTCTATAAAACCTTTGTTTTTTTCTTCAACCCATTTAAATTCATCAACACCAATCAAATCATTCCTTTTAACAAATGAATGGTTGGCTACCCAACGATTGTAATCAGTATTAGGATCCATAGCTATCTGTAATCTTTCTGAAGTGTTTTCAAAACCTTTTATTTTTTCTATAAAATCAGTTCTTACCCAGCTTTCAGCAGGAGATCCACCCCAGCTTGAATGAATAAGTCCAACTGGAACATTTAATTCTTGGTGAATTTTCTTTCCGAAAAAATAAGCAACTGCAGAGAAATCGCCAACTGATTTTGGAGTACAAACAACCCACTGACCTTGAACATTATCAACTGGACTGTAAGAAATTATTCTTTCCACAGTAAACATCCTAATATTAGGGAAATTTGCATTTGAAATTTCTTGATTTGATCCCTCTATTAATTCATGAACTCTACCATATTTAAAACCCTTCATTGGCATTTCCATATTAGATTGCCCAGAAGCTAACCAAACTTCACCAAAAACAACATCTTTTAATTGAATTGATTTATCAGATGATCTTATAGTAACGTTATGTGATTTATTATCAAATTTCGGAGTTTGGACAGGAGTAATCCAATTACCATACTTATCGGCAAATGTTGATTTTTTTTCACCCCAGCTTGTACTCACAATAATTTCTGATCCTTCCCTTGCCTTTCCCCAAAAATTAGCCATAGTGTCCTGTTGCAACACCATGTGATTTGAAAATAGTTTATTTAAAGACAAATCTGAATTTGTATTAAACCTGCATCCAACAATAAATAAAGTAAGAGTAAATAATATTTTTTTACACATATTTTATTTTATTGGTGGAAGTTTAGGTCTATTTGCAGAGTACCTAATATCTTGAATTTCAATTCTTGAAAGTGGATATTCGACATTTACTATTTTACCATTAAAAATTTTATTAATAACAGACTTATAACCAATTCTGTGTGCAATTATCTCTAAAGTGTCATTGGGTTTTAAATCAATTGGATTGGTATAATGATTCCAGCCTTTGCTGGGAAGTTTTTCACTTGAGTATCTATAACCTAATCTTGACCCTTCTGTCACCTCATCCAGAGAAACGTTATTTGTTGTAATATCAATTATTGGTGATTCTGTTTGTCTTGCTTTTCGACTGGGATAAAATAATTCAATTAATTCTTTTTCTTTTATTAGACCTTTATCATCAATGCTATTCATCCAATCAACACACTCTTGCCTCATTTCCAATAAGATCTCTGCATATTGGGGGTCATTTGCAATATTGTTAAGTTCATGAGGGTCATTTTCAGTGTCGAAAAGTTCTTCCTCAGGTTTCGTTTTTCTAAACCAAAGAGATTGATTTTCATCAAGCTCACCTGCATCTCTCATTCTTAAAAGTTCTTGCATTGAAGGTAATCTTTCACGAAAAGCCAAAGGGAGATAATATGGTTTTTCAGGATGAAAATTTTTGAAATATTTATATTTTTTGGAACGAACCGCTCTAATCATATCAACACTTTCATCAAATCTGTCTGCATGACCATGAATATATTTCCTTACTGTTTTAGATTTGAACTTACCTTCAAATGCTTGCCCTTGCATAAATGATGGGGGTTCAATTCCTGCTAATGACAAAACAGTTAGTGGAAAATCGACGAAACTCACTAGTCGTTTATCTCTTTTTCCAGCCCTTTGACCATCCGGAAAACGAATAATAAGTGGAACTTTTAATCCTGAATCGTATAAAAGTCGTTTTTGTCTAGGTAAAGGTCCTCCGTGGTCTGAATAGAAAAAAACTATTGTTTTGTCTAATAAATCTTCTTCCTCTAGTTCTTTAATTTTTTCTCCAATCCATTCATCTAATTTTACTATCCTTGAATAAACTTTTCTTAAATCCCGTTCTCCAACATTATTTTGTGGAAGATAAGGAGGAATATTAATCTCTTTATTTTCTGACACTAAAAATTCTTCATCATCCCAGTTTGAAAAAAAATTACCCTCATGGGTTGCACCAAAATTAAAAATTGAAAAAAAAGGGTCATTTTGAGTTGACCTATTTTTCCAATGAGCATCGTTACTTGATTCATCCCAAGCCATAACAGACATTTCAAACTGATAGTCAGTCTTTGAATTATTTGTTGCATAATAGCCGTTTTCTCGCATTATATCACTAAGCATTTTAACCTGAGGAGGTGGTACTGCCTCATAATCAATTAAACCACTTCTTCTCGCATTAGGTTCTGCCCACATTGTTCTCATATTTTGAGCTCCAAAGGAATTTGCATAAACACCAGTGGCTAAAGTCGCTCTACTAGGTGCGCATACACCAGAGGTAGAAAATGCATAATCATAAACGATGCCTTCAGTGGCTAATTTATCTAAGTTTGGAGTATTAACAGTTGAGTCTCCATAAACACTTAAAAAATCTGGACTAAGATCTTCAGCAACTAGCCAAAGAATATTTAAGGGTTCATTCTCAAATTTATTTTTACATCCAACAATCGTGAGGATTAAAAATATCAATACATTTAATTTTAGTATTTTGTTCATAACTGATTATTATATTGATTATAAAAAAATTCAGCCATTTTCTTTGAATGATGAAACATTAATGTATTCCCACAATGATCCCCATCAGGTTTTAAGATAAGTTGGCTGTTTATATTATTTTTTTTTAGAGCATTGTGAAGTAATTGACTTTGGCACACAGGTACTGTTCTGTCCATTTCACCATGAAAAATTAAGAAAGGTGGAGTTTCTTTACTTATATACTTAATTGGGTTAGCTAAATCAAAAATATGAGAGATATTGTCAACATCACCAAAAACTCTCTTTTTTTGTTCTGAAGTTAAATTTCTGTCTTTTGTTATTGGACAATCATAGAAAACTGATAAATCGGTAGGTCCATAAAAATCTACAACAGCATGAACATTTGAATCGTATTCTAAATAATTCCCAACATCACCTTCTAATGAGGGAATATTAGATGATGTTCCTGCTAATGCTGCTAAGTGTCCACCAGAAGAATAACCTGCAATTCCAATGAATGATATATCCAAATTATAATCTTTATGTTTAGCTCTTAAAAATCTGATTACTGCTTTTACATCATGAATTTGAGCTGGATAAACAGAATCCAAATTAGATGATCTATGGTTTATTGATATTGTTGCAAAACCTTTTTTTGTTAAGGGCTTTACAAAAACATCTTTTTGATAATTACTTAATTTTTTATTATTAGAGCTCCAACCGCTTCCATATATAACTATAACTGCAGGATGTTTTTCTTTGTTATTTTTTGGAAGATATATATCCATTTTTTGTGAAATATGATTATTTCCTGAATAATCAACATCTGACCAGTCAGCTTGAGGATATTCAGATTTAACAATGTTTTTACAAGCAAAAATTAAAAAAGCAATGAATATTAAGTTTAAGAATGAAAAGTATTTTATCATCTTGAAAATGGATTTTCTAATGAAGTAAATGAAGATGCGGGTAATCCATCTTTATTAAATAAATTAGGGTATAAGAAGCTTTTCCATCCGTATCTTACATACTTAGGATTAATCACATCATTTGATTTTACTAAAACTTTTTTATCTAAAATTTTCGCATCTGCACTGAAAAATTTTTTATCTGAACCAGCTAATTCAAATTGACTTAAATTATTATTTTTTAGAAAAAGACCACTCTCAGCGTTTTTAAAACTGATCAAAGCACTATTATTTTTAAATGAAACATCTTCATAAAGAGGCCCTGAAAAAACTAGATTGTCATAACCATAATCATTAGCTAGAGCTAATAGGGCTAATCTATCTCCAACTGGTTTTTTGGGTAGTGGATGAATATCAAGACTATCACCTACATCCATTATAATAGCCATTCCAACATGATTTTTTTTCAGTGTCAGCCTTTGTGCCTCACGAAGTTCAGCAACGAGTTCAGATTTGAATCTTCTTTTGTAAGCAATATCAGCAAATGGTGCTAATTGAACATAGTAAAATGGAAGATTTTTATTTTTCCATTGCTCTCTAAAACTATCAATTACTGAAGAAAAAACATCTTTATATTTGTGTGCTCTTGTTCTATTTCCTTCACCTTGATACCATATTACACCTTTAATCATGAAGTCACCCAATGGATGAATCATAGAGTTATTTAGTACTGTATGAGAGCTTTGATTTTTTGATATTCTGAGTGGAGAAGGAAAAAGCACATCATTAAATCCATCTTTTAAAACATACAAATTTTCATTTGTTAGCCAACCAACAAATTTAGATTTCCAAAGTCCATCAAATGATTTAATTTTTTTTTTATTTGAATATAATCCTATTTTTTTATCATTAATCAAACCTCCATTTCCATAAAAATCAATTATTCTGATTGAAAGATTATTTAAACCATTTTTTAATAATCCATCTCTAATTTTATATTTTGTTGATTTTTTAGACCAATTAATTTTTCTACCTACTAGTTCGTCATTTATAAATATTGAATAAAAATCACCGATATCCTCAAAATCTCCAATATCAATATAGGATGATTGATCATATTTTTCTGTAAGCTCAAAATCTTTTCTAATCCAAACTATTCCATCAAAATCATCATTTCTATTATAAAAGGGAGAATATTGGTTTAGATCAACTTTCTTTTTTTTAAATATTGTATTTATTTCTTCAATAGTTCTATCAACCCAATTACTATCATCAAAAGTTAATTGAGAAAATAATCTGTTTTTTTCATTAACATACTTAAAATCATTATTATTTATAAATTCATTTCTATTAATATAATTATGCTCTTTAAGCCATTTATTATATTCATTTAAAGGATCTATACTTATCTCTAATCTTTCTCTTAAATTTTCAAATCCAGATACTTTCTCTAAATTTTTGACATTTGACCATGCTTCAGCTGGTGTTGCTCCTACACTAGAATTAATTATACCAATTGGGATTTTTAATTCATCATGTAATTTTTTAGCAAAAAAATACCCTACAGCTGAGAAATCTGAAATAGTTGTTGGGTTACAAACTTTCCACTTACCACTAAAATTTGATAATGGTTTTAATGATAAACTTCTATTAACATTTATCATTCTAATTTCCTTATTATCAAAACTAGTACTTGATAAATCATCTTTATTTTCAGCTTGTTTCATTCTCCATTGCATATTTGATTGTCCAGATGCCAACCACACTTCTCCTAATAATATATTGTTTAATGTTATTTTATCATTAGAAGTGTTTATTTCTATATTGTGAGAAATATTATCGGCTTGCGGTGTATTAATATCTATTCTCCAATTTCCAATTGAATCCGAAATAGTTTCATATTTATCACCCCAACTAATTTCAATTTTTATTTGCCGATTGGGTTTTGTTGTACCCCAAATTGGTGTGACACTATTGTGTTGAATAACCATATTATCTTGAAATAAGTTGTTTAATTCAATATCAACTACTTTTTCTGTATCACAAGAATTTAAAAGAAAGAATATTATGAAAATAAAATTCTTCAAAATTTCTGGCTTAATTGATTAATAAAAAAGTTAGTCATCATGTTAATATATTTATTAGTAAATACATTTGGTCCATGCTTTCCATCTTTCACTAAAACTAAACTCGTATCTATATTTTTACTTTTTAAAGCATCGTGTAAAACTTGACTTTGACAATGAGGAACTGTTAAGTCCATAATACCATGAATTATCAAAAAAGAAGCGCTTTTTTTATTAATATATTTGATAGGATTTGCATTCATTACTTCCTCAGGATATTCTTGTATGGGTTTCCCAATAAGTAAAGATTCAGGAGAATTTGGATTATTGTGAACTAATTTTGATCCACAATCATCCATTATTAAGAAATCTGTCGGTCCATACCAGTTTACAACAGCATCAACGTGACTATCAAAATTTAAAAAATTACCAATATCACCTTCCAGATCATCAATATTTGAACTTGTACCAGCTAAAGCAGCTAAATGACCGCCAGATGATGAACCAGTAATACCAATAAAATCATCATTTATATTATATTTTGATGAATTACCTCTTAAAAACCTAACTGCTGCTTTTACATCATGAATTTGAGCAGGAAAAATTGCGTCTGAGCTTGAACGATGATTGATTGAAGCTACAGCAAAACCAGAGCTAAGTAAGGGTTTAATTAAATTTTTCTTTATATAATTTGAAGACTTTCCTTTATTTGATTTCCATGCACTTCCATAAATAGTAATAATAAGAGGATATTTAGTTTTGTTTAAATTAGGTAAGTAAATGTCCATATTGTTGTAAATATTTTCATTTCCTCCATAATTGATATCTTTCCATTTAGCATCAGGAAGATCTTGACTGTATAATAAACTTGATATAAAAAAAATTAAATATTTTTTAATCATATCTGATGGATTTTAAATATTGAGGTTCATTATTAACTCCCAAATAATTCTTTACAGTTGATTTAAGAATTAAACGGTTTTCAGAAAAATCAAAATTATAAGTCATTTTTATTGGTGTCTCGTATAAATATACTTCTACTTCTAGCTCATTGTTATTAAGCCATTTTCCTGTTGAAGCAATTTTTTGATTTTTTTTATACCTAAGTGATGATTTAGGCAAAATTTGTGATCTACTTATATTTGTGAATGGAAGATGACTACTTATTTGTGTTTTTTTAAATTTTTTAAAATCAAAAGAAATTTTTTCATTTTCATTTTTAGTTTCAAAAATAATTGAGTTATTGCCATCATTAAAATCGAAACTTATAGATTTAATACCTTGATCATTTTGAGTAATTAAATATTTTTCTTTAGTAAGTTTTTTAACAACGTCATAATTTGTTTTCTTATTTTGTTCAATAAGAGTTAATGATTTAAGTTTTTTAATTAGTAAATCATGAGCTTTAGTGTTTTGAACCAATGCATCATCTGTTACATTAGGTATTAGAATATCCCAAATAATTTGCATCACTAATCCCATATTACTTGTTCCTGATGTAATTGCAATAACCATATTTTTTTCAGGGATTACCAAACAAAACTGTCCCATAGCACCATCTCCTCTATAAGAATTATACCTTGATCTCCAAAATTGATAACCATACCCTTGAGTCCAATCATTTTCTGGATTACTTCCATTTGAAACTTGCTTTGAGGTTGCTTTTTTAATCCAATTTTCATCCAAGATTTCATGACCGTTCAACTTTCCATTGTTCAAGTATAGTTGACCAAACTTAGCTATATCTTCAGTTTTTAAATGTAATCCCCAACCACCAGTGTTTATTCCACTTGGGTCAAATTCCCATTCAGGTTTTTGTATACCTAGAGGTTTAAATAACCTAGAATTTAAATAATCAACTAAATTTTTTCCTGTAACCTTTTGTAAAATTGCAGATAACATATAAGTTGCTGGAGTATTGTACATAAAATGAGTACCAGGCATGAATTCAAATTCAGAGTTTAAAAACTTACTAACCCAATCTGATTGATTGTTATATATTTTTGGTTCTTTTACATGTCCTGTCGACATTGTCAATAAATCAACAATTCTTAACTGATTAAGTTGCCATGAAGCTTCTTTAGGAATTTTTTCTGGAAAAAATGAAATTACTAAGTCATGTATTGAAAGTAATTTTTCTTGTACAGCGAAGCCTATTGCAGTAGAAGTAAAACTTTTACTTAAAGACCATAGCTCGTGCGGTGAATTATTATCATAGGGATCCCACCAACCTTCAACAATGACTTTACCATTTTTTAATATCATTAAGCTATGAACAGCATCTACTCTCTCTTCAAAATTATTTATCAGTTTTAAAATGGTTTCAGAGGAAACACCTTCATTTTCTGGCATACTTCTTTCTAATGTAAACGGATTTTGAGCAATAGAATCAAATGAAAATATCCAAAGAAAAAAAACAAATAATCCTCTCATCAATTTTATCTTTGTGTAATTAAATTGGTTCCTTGATTTGTTAGCCATTCATCTAAAAGATTTCTTCCTTTCTGTAAAGCAGAACTATGATTTGGATTATTAATTAAATTTTCAGATTCCAATGGATCATAAATCAAATCAAATAATATTTCATATTTTTTTCCGTATACAACACTTCTAACATATTTATAATTGTCAAATCTTACCATCCTACCAAATTGATTTTGACTGAATAAAACCTTAAAATCCTTACTTTCAATTTCTGGATTTATAATTTCATCTTTAAAACTTTTACCATCTAAATTTTCAGGAATATTAATTCCAGCCAGATCTAGTAAAGTAGGCATTATATCAATTGTTCCTACTAAAGATTTTTTATTTACAGTTTTAGGATTTATAATTTTAGGATATTTAATTATTATTGGAATTTTTGATGACTCCTCATAAAAAGTTGTTTTTGCAATTAGTTTATGACTTCCAGCCATCTCACCATGATCTGTGGTAAACACTATAATTGTATTGTCGTCAATTCCTTTTTGTTTAACTGAAGCTAATAATTGACCAATTAATCTATCTGTATTTTCAATTAATAGTTGATATGTTGATATGAAACGTTTCCATTCATTTTCATTCAAACCAAATACTTCATAATACATAAAATCCTTATGGAGAATCATTCCTTTCTCATAAGTTGAATTATGATTTTCTGGAAGGTTTGGGCGATCTTGAAAACGAAGATATGGTTCATCATCATTTCGAGCAAAATGTATCGCATCAGTAAAAGTTGCTCCAGCAACTTTTCCACCTAAAACTCTACAAATATCATGTGGATTAATTAATGACAATGTCATAAAGAAAGGCTTATCATCAACAGAATTATTTACATAATCAATTGCATCTTGAGTAAAAATTGGATCATAAGCAGAACCTTCAGCTAACATACCACCATCTGAGTGAACCATAGAACCGAATTCTGTAGCACTGGCATATCCATAGCCACCAGCATGCTCTTTACCAAAATAAGCTATATTATAACCAGCTTGTTTAAAAGATTTTCCAATTGTAGGATAAATACTTGCTTGATCAAGAATTGAGTCCCTGCGCAGATTGAAACCTACATCATTATTATGTGAATATAAACCTGTAAATAAGCTAGCTCTTGCAGGTGTACATAATGGATAAGTTGAATAAGATTGAGTAAATCTTATACCACTTGATGCTAAATTATCAATAGAAGGGGTTAATATTCCATTATTATAATTTCCTGAACCATCTGAAACTCTAGTTGACCATTGATCAGAAATTATGAGAATTACATTAGGTGGTTTATCCTCTTGCAATGTAGTATTACATGCAAAAATTATTGATAAAAAAAATATTACATATATCCACCTATTTGAGATCATAATTTAATTTCTTACAAAACCTTTATAAGATACCCAATCAAAATCAGCATATGAATTTGTTTTACTGCCATTTGAAGTAGCATAAACCCCCATATTAGCACCTGTATACATCATACCTAATAAAATATTATCAGGTGTTTCTCCTAATTTTTCATAACTATCCCCCTCATTGGTTGAAAAATGATAAGAGTAAATTCCATTTTTAGATAATATCTTTAGATGAATTACTCCTTCGTAATTATTAAGAACTTTAGATTTAAATGCTTCAACATTAGATCCTTCTATATTAGAACTAGATAAGCTAGGATTACTATCTCTCTTTTCACTTACTGATAACTTAATATAATCTTGTTTTCCAATTTTTTGAACAGTTAAACTCACATAATTTAAATCTTTTTGATAAACACTAATACCAGCTTCTTCTAAATGTTTTTTTGGTTTAAATTTCATTTTCGCCTCGAACTCAAAGTCACTTTCCTTTTGAGTAAATCCTAATACATTATATCTTTCTCCGCTAGATAAAAACTGAGGTTTTAAAAATAATCTTAGATATCCTTTATTTGAACTAAGTGAATATGAATTAGGTAAAGGGACTCTTCTAAAAATCCAATCAGGTGATAATTTATCATTATCAAAGTTTTCATAAAATCCATCATTATAAAACTGGAATTTATCACTGAATGGTAGTTTATTTATACGTTCTACTTTTCCTGTAACAGGAGCGGCGACTGGAAATTTTACATACCGTGGTTCCCATTTGGTAGGGCTAACTTGTTCCCAATGAGTAATTTGCTCTTCCCAAATTATTGGAACCAGATGGGTTTCTCTACCCATATTTGAATGACCATCACGATCATTTCTTTTACCAAGTGCAACCATAAACCATCTACCATCTTCTAACTCAACTAAATCTGCATGGCCTGTGCTATGCACCCAATTATATTTTGATAAATGTCTAGATGTAAGGACAGGATTTCTTAGGGATGTAAGGTAAGGACCGAAAACATCATTACTGTATGCCATCATTACTGCATGGTTATGACCTGTTCCTCCTTCAGCAACCAAAAGATAGTAAATACCATCTTTTTTATAAATATGAGGACCTTCTGTATGTTGTTTATCACAAGCGCCTTCCCAAATAGAATAACGATCACCTACTAATTTCCAATTATCAAGATCTAATTCCTGAACCCAAATTGCACCTATCCCGCTTCTGTTCATGTCTCCTGGTTGATGCGTACCAACAAAATACACTTTACCATTATCATCAAAAAACAAGTCAGGATCAATTCCAGGCGCATTTTCTATTACATGGGGATCTGACCATGGTCCTTTTGGATCTTTTGCTGTAATAATAAAATTAGCATTAGGAAGTTTATTATGCAAATTAGTTGTAATAATATAGAAAGTGCCATCATTGTAACGAATTGTTGGGGCATGTATTCCACCATTTTCCTGAACAGTAACTAAATTTACATCACCTGATGCTTGACTTGGACGATGTAAACCATTTCCAATAAGTTTCCAATTAACTAAATCTTTACTGTGATGAATTGGAAGACCAGGAAAATATTCAAATGATGAATTAACAATATAAAAGTCTTCACCAACCCTAACTATTGAAGGATCTGGATAACCCCCTGGGATTATTGGATTAGTAAAAGTATTTTGAGCAATAGAGTTGTAACAAAAAAATATTACAATTATAATTAGACGCATAATAAATGTATTTAAAAAAAAGGGAGAAATAGATAAACTAATTCTCCCAATTTAACTTAAACTTAATTTGAAACTATTCGCATTTTGTTATGAATATAATATCAGAATCATATCCTGGATTTTTAACCACAACTGAACCGTCGGGACTAGAAAAATTGACATGTAATTCTGTAATAATATTTCCATCTGGAACACTAAAGTATCCTGGAGGCCACATTGTTGCTGACCATATGTTACTTCCACTTAGTGTCATTGGTACTGGATTTCCTGCAATTACAGTTCCATCTGCTAACATAACTTTAGGGTTCATATGAACTTCGTTTGCATCAAACAATGCAGTGTTAGCGCCATCCTTTCCTTCTTTAGCATCAAAATTTATTGTTAGGATATCGTCAAACATATAAGATTCAGGAGCTACAGTAGCTGTAAATGTTGGCGCAGGACCTGTTAAATCAGTTGCTTCCGATCCAGCTCCGGTAATAGTCATACTTTTATAAAAAGTATCCCAATGTCTAGACTCAGCATCTTGAATAGATTGACCCCAGGCATCTTCTTGTTTAAATCCATTTTGATGACTACCAACCCAATATCCAAGTTGAACACCACTATGACCAGAACCAATTTTTAAAGTAACGGTTATTGTTCCATCTATACCTGCTGGAGATTTAGCGTCTGGGTCACTTCCGACATCAACAGGTTTATCAGATCTAAATGCTACCCATTCAACTTCACCATAATTTTCTCCAATTGGTAATATATTATTCATATCAGTTGTATATGAGTTACCAGAATTTTCACCGTCTAATCCTTTAGATTTATTTCCCCAGAAGGTTATATCTTCGGTATCAGCACTCATTGGCCCAGAACCAGGTCTATCAGTAGAGATTTTAAGTGGTGAATCAAATCTAACAGTTGCATTATTAGCTACGTCCCAACTCTTTGGAACTAGCATACCAAACCATAAAAATTTATAGTTCTGATTATTTTGATTTTCAGTAGATAAGTTAACATCAACAGTTATTGTTACAGTATCACCAACTTTAGCTGAAGCAGGTTGTGTAACACCAGTAATATCAAAACAAGATGTAACAAATATGAATATTAATGGAAGAACTATAAGTCCAGTTAATATTTTTTTGTAATTAATATTTTTCATAATTGTGTATTATTTTTTAAAGTGGTACTTATATGTTGTTTCTCCACATCCAAGACTAAATTCAAGTCCTAAGGATGTATTATTCATTCCATATAATGGAAAAGATAGTGCAGCAGGTACAACATCTGTTCCATTTGAAAACTGAATGCTTGTAGGCTTATATTCATCGTCAAATGACCAACTTCCGGAATTAAAATCAGCAACAGTTGTTGTAAGAGTTGGAAAAGGTAGACTAGTTGAACTCAATGAAAAAGCGCCATCAGAAATGGTTAGGGTCATAGCAGCATCATAGCTACCGCTTAGACTAGTTCCATTCCTTTCTATACTAAACAAGCTCCATTCTCCGTTAATGTCAGCTTTATAGTTAATCAATGCATCTTCCCTAACATCATAGGTATTTGCATCGTCATCACATGCAATAAGAAAAGCAAGTGAAAAAAATGAAAATAAAAGTATATTTCTCATAAGAATTTAAATTTAAGTTATTTAGTTTTTGTTTTATAGTTAATTATTTTATGTTAATTTTTATTAAAAGCCATGTATATCTTTATCTTGTTGAGATATAGGGTAAACTAAAAGAGTATTATATGTTGAGTGAGGAATTATTCCATTTCCACCCTCAGCAACTATATCTCTTTTAACTCTTCTTGAGTTATAAAATCTATCTCCATACTCAAAACACATTTCAATAGATCTTTCCTGAAATAACATTTCAAGCATGTTTTCCATAGAAGGTACACCATTAATCAATGAAACTGCAGCTCTGTTTTTTACAACATTAATGTCAGCAACATCAGCTGCTGAAACAGATCCATTTTTCATAATATTAGATTCTGCTCTAGTTAAATACATTTCAGGAAGTCTTAGATTTATATAATCAGAATCTTGTGAGGGATATTTTTTATCAATATAAACTAATCCATCAGCTTCCTTAAATAGATCTGTAAATCTCTTATCACTTGGGTTAGCATTTCTAAATACAGCAATTTCACTATGAGGGTTTAAAGAAACAACTCCCTTGTCTTTATCTGCTTGAAAATTTGAATTTCCAATAGAATTTGGGCCAAATGAATTTTCTGTTCTATTTACAATTATTGTATAGATAGCTTCCGAAGAACTATTACCCTTGGAATAAATATCAGCAGGATTTGGCTCTAAAGTGTAAGCACCAGAAGTGATAACTTCATTTGCACGTTCGTAAGCTAGTGCATAATTTCCATGATAAAAATATATTCTTGCAGCCATTGCAGTAGCGGCTAAATATGATGTTATACCATTTTTAACTTTTAAATGTTGTCTAGCAGCTTCAATATCAGCCACAACCTGAGCTCTTAGCTCAGTCCCTGAGGCTTGAGTTACTCTGTCATTAGTTCCCAAAACAGTTGTTACTAAAGGGACTGATTTTCCAGAGTTAGGGTCAGTGAAAGTCATATCAAACTGAAAATAAACAGCTGCTCTTAAAAAATGAGCATCACCTAAAACTTCACTTTTTTCAGCTTGAGAACCATACATATTTTCGACATCTGCATTTAATACAGTATTAACCTTGTTGAGAGTTCTAAAACCATTTCCATATGAATTGCCAGTGAACATTGAAGGAACTCCAGTGTTAGTCCATTTGTAAAATGGTGTCCAATTCGCTGAATTCCTTACAGAGTAATCTCTAACAAATCCTGATGTTATCATTGGTTGATAAGCATAAAAACCTCTCATATTATCATAAGCACCATGAACTAAAGCATTCATTGATGCTAAGTCTGTTAATTTATCAGGTGATAATCCAATTGAGGGATCTTCATCTAAAAAATCCTCACAAGATGTGAAAGTCATTGAAAAAACTACTAAAAGAAAAAAGATTTTTTTCATATTAAAAATATAATTTGTTTTCATTTTTATTATAATTTAATGTTAATACCCAAGTTAACTGTCTTTGCTTGTGGAACTTGTTTCCACTTATCCATCAAATTCAAATTACCACCTCTTATATAGTTCTCTGGATCGTACATCGAAGGCGGAGCATTTGTAAATGTCAAAAAGTTTGTAAACTTAGCATATAGATCTACACCTTTCAAGAAACTATCATTCTCTAAATCAAATCTGTATGCGATTGTTAAATCTCTCATTCTCAAATAATCTATATCAGCAGCATATTCAGTTGTTCTTCCCCAAATTGTTGGAGCAGTTGTTACTTGGGCAACTCTGACTACATCTCCAGGATTTCTCCATCTTCCTAATTGACTTCTTAATGGAGTAATATCCATTGATCCGTATGCAAATTTCCCTTGAATTTGTTCACCAGAAGCTATATAATTTTGACCGACTGCAAAATTCCATAATGTACTTACTGACCAGTTTTTATAAGTTAACCTACTACTAAAACTTCCAATAAAGTCAGGATGTGGATTTCCGTATGCTACTTGATTCGAGTTTAAAAAATTATTTACTGAACCATATTCTGCTACACCCTCAGCTACTGTCAAATCTCTTCCATCAAGGGTTCTATACATGTCTTGACCAGATGCCGGATCAACACCAACCCAGATAGGTAGAGTTGAAATACCAATTGGTTTTCCAATATAAATCGAAGTTGTTCCAAAGCCTGGAATATTAATTCCTTCTGCATTATCTCCTATACTTAATACCTTATTAGTATTGTATGCATAAGTAAATTCAGTATCCCATGTAAAATCATCACTTTCAACTAATGTCAAACCAAGTTTTGCTTCAATTCCTTTGTTTTCAATTTCACCTAAATTAGTAGTTACTTGTGTGAGTCCACTTACTACACTAACAGGGTAAGGAAGTAATAAGTCCTCAGTTAATTTTTCGTATGCGTCGACATCAAGTCTTAATTTTCCATCGAACATTTGCATTGAAATACCAATATTAGTTTGAGTTGATGATTCCCATCCTAATTCATCATCTCCAATGTTAGCCAAAGTAATTCCGTTTCCACCATTATAATTTGCTTGTGAATAAGTAGATACATAAGCATAATTACCAATTTCAGCATTTCCTGAAACACCATAACTAGCTCTTAATTTTAAATAATTAACTGTTTTCTTAATGTTTTCAAAAAATGGTTCCTCGCTAATGTTGTATCCTAATGACACAGCTGGAAATAATCCCCATTGACGATTTTTACCAAACCTAGATGAACCATCTCTTCTTGCAGTTACAGACAACAAATATTTTCCATCAAAATCATAATTTACACGACCTAAAATTGATAAAAATGTATAAGCACTTTCGTTATAGTAGTTTTCTTGAGTTGCTGCGTCCTGAGGAGTTTTTAATGTAGAATTAGAAAAACCAATACCTCTTATATTACTAACTTGATATGTGTTTTTTGATGCCTCAACACCTGCAAGTATATCAAATCTGTGTTTTCCAAAAGTGTTTTTATAGTTAAGTAAGTTTTTAAGATTCCATGAGTTTCTAGATCCAGCAGACTGAAAAGCTTTAGCTTCTCCGTTACCATCAATTATTGATCCCATGTATTGACTGTCGTTATTGTTGACACTATTTATACCATATTCACTTCTAAAAGATAAACCATCTAATAATTTATAATTTAAATACCAATTAGCTAAAAACGTTCTTCTTTTAGAGTTATATTCCCAATTATCAAGACTAGCCTTTACATTTCGGGTTGGGTTAAAATAAGTGCCATCTGATTTGTACACTGGGTGAATTGGAAGATTACTATTCGACTTTCCCAATCCGTTTTGTACAGGAACAGGACTACTGTTAACATAAGTAAAAAATAATTTTGTCCCGATAGTTAATTTATCAGATAACTTATGGTCAAGGTTTGTTCTAGCTGATATTTTATTGTAGTCATTCCCAACAAATATTGATTCCTCATCAAGAAAATTTCCACTTATAAAAAACTTGGTTTTTTCATCACCACCCGAAGCTGATACATTTGCTCTGTATGAAACACCTTGACGTAGTGCTTGATCTTGCCAATCAGTATCTGTTGAAAGAGCTTCAGCTTTAGTCAATCCATCAACTAAAACACCACTATTCTGCCAAAATAATGTAGGATTTTCTCCTGAATTATACCATGCCTCTTGTGCAAGCATTAAATATTCTTCAGCATTTACAAAATCTACTTTTCTCGTTACTTCAGATATTCCAGTGTCAATAGTTATATCAACTTTGGTTTCTCCGCTACTTCCAGATTTAGTAGTAATTAAAACAACACCACTTGATCCTCTTGCACCATAAATGGCTGTTGCAGCAGCATCTTTTAAGATTTCAATTGACTGAATATCGTTGGGGTTGATTGTTGACAAAAGATTACCTCCACCATCATCCATGAAACCTACTCCATTACTTCTATCACTAACTGCACCAGTCTCCACAATAACACCATCTATTACATATAACGGATCAGAACTAGCAATTGCAGAATTTGTTCCTCTAATCCTGATTTTTGATTGAGAACCTGACATTGCAGATCCAGTAACTACTTGAACACCCGCTGCTCTACCTTGCATTGCTTGTTCAAAAGAAGAAAGAGCAGTGTTTTGTAAGTCTTCACTTCGAATCTTAGAAACGGAACTTGAAAGGTTTTTCTGAATAGTTGATCCATAACCAGTTACTATAACCTCATTAAGTTGAGTCAAAGATTCAACTAATGAAATATTAAGTTGTAGTTGACCAGAAAAAACAATAGTCTGACTATCATAACCTAAATAACTAAACTCAATTTCATCACCATTTGACACGTTAGTAAGGATGTAATTTCCATCGAAATCAGAAAGAACTCCACTTCCAGTTGTCAAATTCAATACATTAGCTCCTGGCAAAGGATCTCC
>CENJ01080663.1_pt1 | contig 21833 bp, 18 predicted proteins | sample 356161 | NCBI WGS metagenome assembly CENJ01 (sample SAMEA2619531, study PRJEB7988) | marine metagenome | biome: marine biome (ENVO:00000447); feature: surface water layer (ENVO:00002042); material: "saline water (ENVO:00002010), including plankton (ENVO:xxxxxxxx)" | depth 5 m
TGCAACCTTACGCATGTTAAGCAATAGCAGGTGGTCAAAATATTCCTTTGCAGAAGCTAGGTCATGATGAACGATAACAAGGGTCTTCCCTCTTTCCCGCATGCCTTTTAGCAAAGTGACGATCGCTTTCTCAGTCACTGCGTCCACTCCGGCAAAGGGTTCGTCCATCAAATACAGGGAACTTTCCTGTGCCAAGGCGCGAGCTAGGAAAACTCTTTGTTGCTGGCCCCCGGACAGGTTTCCGATTTGACGGTTGGCGTAGGGCAGCATGTCGACTTGCTCCAGGCATTCGCATGCGATTGTACGGTCTGACTTTCCGATTCTCTTCAACCATCCTACATGGCCATATCGGCCCATCAAAACAACATCCATTACGGTAACCGGGAAATCCCAGTCGACCGATTCTCTCTGTGGAATGTATCCGATCCGGGAGATGCCTTCCTTGGGGGATTGGCCGAAGATTTTTACATATCCCCCGTTTGGTTTGACCATATTCATGATCGCCTTGACTAGGGTTGACTTGCCGGCTCCATTTGGGCCAATTACGCCCACCAACGAGCCTTCTTCAATTTCCAAATCGATTCCGTATAAAACGGGTTTCCGTTGATAGGAAACGGTAAGATCATGGACTTCTAATGGCTTATTGGGATTGCTCATTTTCCGTTTTTCGTCAAGCCATTCACGATTGCCCGCACATTATGCACCATCATTCCGGACCATGAGGAAAGAAGGTACTTTTCCCCGTTCGGTCCATGCAGTTCTTGATCCGCTGGACCCAACGCATCCGAGAACAAGGGGCGACCGATCTTGGTGCCGGTTTCTTTGGCTACTTCCTCTAAGGCCGCCGGATTGACGCTACTCTCAACGAAGAGAGCGGGAACCTTGTTTTCCTTCACAAAATCCACAAGGTTGGCACGATCGCCGAGTCCCACTTCTGTTGCAGTGGAAATTCCCTGAAGGGCAATGACCTTAATATCAAATGCCTCACCGAGGTACCTGAAGGCGTCATGGCTGGTTATCAGTCTCCTTTCCCATGGGGGAATTTGTGAGAATTCTTTTTTCGCCCAATCCCCAATCTTCTTGTAACGAGACTGGAGTTTTTGGCTTCGCTCTTCGAAAAGCTTCTTTTCATGGGGGATGAGCGAGGCCATTTGAGTGGCAATCCCCTCGGCACATGCAGACCAAAGTTCAGGATCGAACCAAACATGCGGATCAGGGTGAATGCCATCCTCCTCTTCGACCGAAAGTAACTTGTTGGCAGGGATGACCGAGCAGGCTTCGTAAGTTCGCACTTTCGACTCGCGGGCGTTTTCCAAGGCAGTCGATAGTTTGCCTTCGAACTTCAAGCCATGAAAAATCACCAAATCAGCGGAAACCAAGGCTGCCATGTCTCGAGCCGTAGGTTTGTAAAGGTGAGGGTCGACACCTGCTCCCATGAGAGGAGTAACCTTGCAAAAATCCCCCGCGATTTGACTTACGATGTCCGTGATCTGTGTGGTGGTGGTAACTACAGTTACTTCTTCATCGTAGGATGAACCAGGGTTTGTAGGGACTGGGTTTTGCTCCGTACATCCCATGGGAAAAAATAAATGGATGCATGAAAGAAAAAGGAAAACGCGGGATCGTGAGCTTGAGTTCATTGGTTGTGCAAAATACTTAGTTTGATTAATCAAAGTATATTGTTCGAATAATCTTGAGTCAAGACTAGGTTGCCCTCAAGATGTGTCCATGCCGACTTCAACGGTTGAAAATTACCTTAAACAAATCCTCGTGGTTTCTTTGGAGACGAATTGTCCGGAGGTGCCGATGGGAAAGGTTGCTCAAGGGCTTTGTGTTACATCAGGCACGGCGACCACCATGATTAAAAATTTGGCAGGAAACGGATGGCTTAATTATTACCCCCGCAGAGGGGTGCGATTAACCCGCAAGGGAAAGAAATTAGCAATGAATATGTTGCGCCGTCATCGGTTACTGGAAACTTTTTTGGTTGAAACCTTGGGTCTTGATTGGAGTGAAATCCATCAGGAAGCCGAGGAATTGGAGCATGCCATATCGGAAAAAGTTTTGGAGAAACTGGATGAGTTTTTGGGTCGTCCCCGGCAGGACCCCCACGGTCATCCAATACCAACGAGAGGTGGTGTTATCCGAAGAACCAGTACCCAAAGCCTCATAAGTTGCAAGGAGGGAAGCAAGGTCATTATTGATTCGATCGTCGATCAGGAAAGTGATTTCCTGAAGTTTGCCCGTACGAAACAACTTTTTCCCGGACAGGAAGTAAGAATTTTAAACCACGAGAAGCAGGCGGATGCCATCACCCTACAAGTGGGCAGGGAAGCACCTTTTTCCCTAGGATCGAGATCTTCCGAGAAAATTCTCGTACAAGCCTGAATTCTGTCGGGATAGGCAAGATTAATAAAAAAGGGTTTGCCCAACCTAAAATCTTTTAAGAGAACTCTTCTTCCCCTTTTTAATACAACCTCAAATCCCCAAGAATTATGTCTCGATTCGTTACTTTGTTTACCGGTCAATGGGCCGACCTATCTTTACCCGACTTAGCTGCCAAAGCTTCAGAAATGGGCTACGACGGATTGGAGTTGGCGTGCTGGGGAGATCATTTTGATGTCGATAAGGCTGCGGTTTCGAAAAAGTACTGTCAGGAAAGATGGGAAATTCTTTCCGATCATGGGCTTACCGCCTTTGCCATTTCCAGTCACCTGGTCGGGCAGGCAGTTTGTGACCTGATTGACGAAAGGCACAAGGCAATCCTCCCGCCAGATGTTTGGGGAGAAGGAGATCCGGAAAAAGTGCGTAAGCGGGCGGCAAGAAAATTAGCTAAAACCGCCAAGGCCTGCCGTAATTTCATGAACGCTAAACCCGGCAGGGGAAAAAAGGATGATTTTCCTGCAGTGGTCAATGGTTTTACAGGTTCCAGTATTTGGCATTCGATTTATGCATTTCCCCCGACTGACCAAGCTTATTGGGACAAAGGATTCGAGGATTTCGCGAAGCGGTTCGGACCCATTTTACAGGAGTTCGAAAAGCAAAAGGTAAACTTCGCACTTGAAGTCCATCCGACTGAAATTGCCTTCGATATCGCAAGCGCCGAACGGGCTCTGGCTGCCGTGAAAGGGCACAAACGTTTCGGTTTCAACTACGATCCCTCCCATCTGGGATACCAAGGGGTGGATTATGTAAAGTTTATCCGCAGTTTCCCTGACCGTATATATCATGCTCACATGAAAGATGCGTGGTGGGGTCACGGTGATGGAACGGTTGGCGTTTTTGGTGGACACACCACATTTGCCGACCCGAGAAGACAGTGGGATTTCCGTTCGGTTGGTCGAGGCGATGTTGATTTCGAAGAAATTATTGTAGCTCTAAATGACATTGGGTACGCCGGTCCTCTTTCGATCGAGTGGGAAGATAGCCGGATGGACCGTTTTCACGGAGCCGCCGAATCTTGTGAGTTTGTTAGAGCTCTCGATTTCGAACCCAATCAGATGGCTTTTGACTCGGCCTTCGATAAGGAGAACCAGTAAGCTTTGCTTTGGTTCTTACCTATTTTCTGCACTGCAATACGATTACACTGATATGAAACGAAAATTACGCATGGGCATGGTGGGTGGTGGAAGAGGGGCCTTTATTGGAGGTGTTCATCGCCGAGCCGCCGCTTTGGATGGAGAAATCGAATTGGTTGCCGGAGCCTTTTCCTCAGACCCGAAGAAATCCGCCTTGTCCGGTAAGGACTTCTACCTAAAGCCTTCCCGGGTTTATGCCTCTTATCAAGAGATGGCGGAGAAGGAGAAAGCTCTTCCCGAAAACGAGAGAATTGATTTTGTTACCATCGTCGTACAAAACTTTCTTCATTTCGAGGTCGCCAAGACTTTTCTCGAAGCGGGCTTCAATGTTATTTGCGACAAGCCCGTAACCCTTGACCTCGAACAGGCCCGAGAACTCCGGACAATCATCAAAAAATCCAAGAAAGTCTTTGCTCTTACTCATAACTACACGGGTTACCCGATGGTCAAACTAGCCCGGCAAATGATTCGCAAGGGAGAACTAGGGGAACTGATCAAGGTGGTTTGTGAGTATCCTCAGGGTTATGCGATTACCGCTCTAACCGGTGAAGACAAGGCCATCGCAAACTGGCGGGCTAATCCCAAGATTGCGGGAATTTCCAACTGCATGGGGGATATTGGCACGCATGCTGAAAACTTAGTTCATTACATCACCGGTTTAGAAATCGATCGACTGTGTGCCGATCTTTCAGTCAATATTCCAGGTCGGACATTGGATGATGATGGTAATGTGCTGGTTCGTTTCAAAGGTGGAGCCCGAGGAATCATTTACGCATCACAGGTTTCCAATGGAGATGAGAATGATTTGGCAATTCGTGTGTATGGAACTAAGAAATCACTTGAATGGCATCAGGAGGAACCCAACGATTTAATCGTCAAAGATGCCCGTTCACCAAGGCAAGTCTATCGCAGGGGCAACGATTATGTAACCGGAGCTGCAGCGGACAACACCCGTATACCCTTTGGCCACCCGGAAGGATTTATCGAGGCGTTTGCAAATGTTTACAATGCGGCAGCCGTTGCGATAAGAGACGAACGCACAGGAAAATTTCCCCGAAAGTCCGGTTACGACTATCCCGACATTCGAGACGGAATAATAGGAATGGCCTTTATCGAAACCGTAGTGAAAAGTTCCAAATCAAAAGAAAAGTGGATCAAGTTTCCATCCATCCCAAAGTGATTGTTTTATGAGTAAGAAAATAGGAGTAATAGGAGCGGGGGGTATGTTGCAGTATCATGCCGCAGGTTTTAAGGCAGGCGGAGCCGAATTGATAGCGGTTTGTGACATGAATGAGGAAGCGGCGGCAAAGGCGGCCAAAACCTACGACGCTCCCAAGTTTTTTTCGGATTCGCAAAAAATGCTTGATGAGCTCACCGAACTGGATGCTATCAGCATTATCACTCCGAACCGTACCCACCAGCCTCTTGCCCTTCAGGCTTTGCAGGCGGGAAAACATGTTTTTTGCGAAAAACCACCCGCACTGAATGCAGGCGAGGTTGCCGAAATGAAGGCTGCGGCGGAAGCATCCGGGAAAACCCTCATGTTTAATTTTAACAACCGGGCAAGACCCGAATCCTATGCTTTGCGGAAGTATCTTGAAGCCGGGCAAGTGGGCCGGATCAATTCTGCTCAGGCCAAGTGGATTCGCCGAACTGGTATCCCCGGTTTCGGAGGATGGTTCACCAACAAGGAGCTTTCCGGAGGTGGGCCGCTCATCGACCTTTTGCACATGGTTGATTTGGCCATGTTTTACATGGATTATCCGCAAGCCTCTTACGTCTTGGCTCAGACTTTTGACGACTTTATTCAAGATAAAGGCTTTAAGGGGCCATGGGGAATCCCGGATGTGGCTGATGGAGTCACCGATGTCGAAAGCGCGGCTCATGGATTCGTTCGTTTCGAGACAGGGCAAGTTCTCAGCTTTCAAGTTTCGTGGGCGGAAATGAACAAGCGCGAAGAAGTTTCGGTAACCTTTCAGGGTCAAAAGGCTGGAGGTATGATTCGTCGACTGTTCGGGTCTGATGGCTTGGATGAAACGGCCATCGATGATTGCGAGCTTTATGTTCAGGAACATGGGCGTTCCGTAAACCGATCGATCGTAACCGAGGAAAATGAGGACATGGGCCGCATTCGTTCTGCGGAAAACTTCATCCGCACCATCAATGGAGAGGAGAGTCCATTGAACACCCCGGACCAAGCACTGGCACTGATGAAGGTTATCGATGCGACTTATCAATCAGCTCAAACCGGGAAACCGGTTGAAATTACTTAAGCGGAATGGGCTTGAGACTTGCAAGATTCAAAGATTTAAGCAAAATCAAACACCTTTAAATTATGGGTAAACAATACAAAAAATTGGTTAAACGTCGTCGTCGTACCGCCTACTTGGCCCGCAGAAAAGCGGCCTTGCTAAGCGAAAAACCGGCTCCGACCAAAAAAGCAAAAAAGCCAGCCGCATCGACTGCAAAATCTTCAAGTCGAAAGAAAGCAGAACCTAAACCTAAGCCTGTTGAGGCCAAGGAAGAGGTCGCCGAAAAGGCAAGCACGGAAGATGTTCTTGGGCCGGTAGCTGAAAAGAAAGAAGCAGCTGAGAAGGAAGAGGCAACTGGTTCTCCCTCTGCTGAAGAAGCGGAAAAATAACGCTCATTGGGGGGAACATATTGATGGTTTTCCCCAAGCAAATTCTTTTGGCTGGGCTCATGCTCTTAACCAGTTGCCTGCACGCGGAACTAAAGATTCTTTCAGTTACTGAAAGGTACTGGGATCAGATTGAGTTCAAGCGAGTTATCGAATATTTTACAGGGGAAGAGTTCTCTGGCAGACAGTTAATCTTGCGTTCCAATCCCGAAAAACGATCCGGAATGTATTTCGAGTTATCATTAAGCGAAAAGCCTAACGCCCTACCAAAGAATTCCGTAATCGTTCTACAAATGTACCGCTCGGGTGCACTCCATCCAAAGTTATATGAATTTAAGATGCCCGAAGACTTGCGCGAAAAAAGAGACATTCTGCTTGGCGTAACCGGAGAAGATTGGCCATCCCGGGAAACCAAGCTTATCGCGTGGAGGATGGAGGTGAGAACTGTCGATCAAAAGCTTTTGGCGCAGAAACAAAGTTTTCTTTGGGATCACGAAAAATAATTGCCCATAAAACCGGGCTAGGCAGCTGGAGGGAGATTAGCAATCACTCCTTTACTCCATTAAGCTTGGGGGAAACTCTTCTTGGTGGACAATCTTTCGTATGGGTAGAGATTGGAGCCAATCAGTGGAGAGGAGCTATTAAGCGGAGTGTTGTGGATTTGGTTTTTAGAAAAGATCGGCTTTATTGGCGCTCCAGTCAGGAGTACCCGTTTTCCGAAAGCCAAGTCAGAAAATACCTATGGATTGATGACTCTTATGCCCAGGCAATCGAAGAGATGCCTTGGAGGTCGGACTTAGTATTAAGAAAAGGTATTGATGCCTTTCCCGGATTGCGAATTCTAGCTCAGCCTTTTGACGAAACTCTTTTTTACTTCCTACTGAGTTCGGCCAAGAGTATTCCTCAAATTAAAAGTTGTGGCGAGGCGGTGGCACAGGGCTATGGGGAAAAACTAGCCTATGGAATCGGAAGTTTCCCGGGTTGGAATCGACTCTTCGAAGTTCCAGAATCGGAACTTAGAAAGTTGAAGCTTGGGTATCGAGCAAAATATGTCGCTGGCGTTGCGCAATTCTTGGCTTCCCGGTCCGGTTGGCTAGAGGAAACCGCTAGTCTACCCTATGACCAAGCAAAAATACGCTTGATGGAAATGCCTGGTGTCGGTCAAAAAATTGCTGACTGTGCTCTTTTATTTGGAGCCGGAAAACTGGAGGCGTTTCCTATCGATACCTGGATGGACAAGGTTTTGGAGAGTCGTTACGAACTTACCGAATGGTCCTTGTCGCAGAAGTTGACTTTTGCCCGTATACATTTTGGAAAATTCGCGGGCCTTGCTCAGCAATTCCTGTTCTCAAGCGAGCGTCATGGAGTCTTCAAGACCGAAGAAAGGAGATGAGTAAATCGAAGGTTATTCCAGAGGTTTTGCCCGAATGGCATAGAATTTGCAAAAGTTAAGGGTCGCCCCTTTACTACATGAAAAACAACCTATTCTCATCTTATAAAACTGATGTGTTTTTTGATGAGATGTTCGGAAGAGATGGAAACGAGGCATTGGACCATTACCATTCCGTATTCAATCGTTTGAATACATTGGAACCCAACCAGATTGAAGAGAAGCAAAAACAGGCGGATTCTTCCTTTCTCGAGCATGGAGTAACATTTACGGTTTATGGAGACGATGAAGGAACCGAGAGGATTTTCCCTTTTGATTTGATCCCTCGAGTTATTCCGGACAAGGAATGGCAGCGAGTTGAACAGGGACTTCGCCAACGCATTCTCGCACTCAACCTTTTTCTCAACGATGTTTATCATGATGGAAAAATCATGGCTGAGGGGGTGGTTCCCGAAGAGGTGGTCAAGTCATCCGCTCATTATCGAAAAGAGATGGTCGGATTTGATGTTCCGAGAGATATTTTCGTTCACATTTGTGGCACCGATTTGATTCGGGATGAGACAGGCAAATACCTTGTTTTGGAAGATAATGCCCGTTGTCCTTCGGGTGCTTCCTATCTTTTGGAAAACCGGGAAATCATGAAGAAGACCTTTCCCGGAACTTATCAAGGTATGGCTGTAAGGTCGGTGGAAGCCTATCCGGAACTTCTTCTCCGCTCCCTTGAATTCATATCACCTCGCCAATCTCAAAAACCTGTTTGTGTGTTGTTGACTCCTGGGGTTTACAACAGTGCTTATTTCGAACACACTTTTCTTGCCCGTCAAATGGGTATCGAAATCGTAGAGGGAAAGGACCTGATTGCAATTGATGGATTCGTTTACATGCGAACTACGCATGGACTTGTTCAAGTCGATGTCATCTACCGCCGGCTGGACGATGCGTTCTTGGACCCCCTTTTCTTTGATAAAGACTCGATGCTTGGAGTGAGCGGACTGATGGACGCATACCTAAAGGGAAATGTCGCTCTTGCCAATGGGATCGGAACCGGGGTTGTCGACGACAAGGTCACCTATGCTTATGTTCCAGAAATGATCCGTTTTTATCTGGGGCAGGCTCCGATTCTCGAGCAGGTTCCCACCTACTTGTGCTGGAAAGACCAAGACCGAGATTTCGTATTGGATAATTTATCCGATCTAGTCGTTAAGTCAGCCAACGAATCCGGTGGTTACGGTATGCTGGTGGGAAATGCTTCCACTAAAAAGGAAAGAGAGGATTTTGCCCAGATGATCAAAGCCTCGCCTCGGGATTACATCGCACAGCCAATAATCTCTCTTTCGAGGCATCCCACCTTTTGCGAAGGTGGCATAGAGGGTAGGCACATCGATTTACGACCCTTTATTCTTTACGGAGAGGATATTGAAATCGTTCCCGGTGGTCTTACTCGAGTTGCCCTGAAAAAAGGTTCTTTGGTGGTAAACTCCTCCCAAGGTGGAGGTAGTAAGGACACCTGGGTGTTAAAGGAGTAAGCCATGCTTTCCCGTGTTGCAGATAATCTTTATTGGATGAATCGCTTTGTGGAGCGGGCTGAGGGCGTCACCCGCCTCGTTGAAGTCAAGCGCGATACGAACTTGGAAGCTGAGGTTAAGGGGGATAACCGAGACTATTGGCGTTCGGCCTTGCAGGCAATGTGTGCGACCGAGGGAACAGAGGACGAAGATCTCAATGATCCAGAATCTTTCATTCTATTTTCTAAAAGCTGGCCGAGCTCAGTCATCAATTGCATCAATCAGGCTCGTGAAAATGCCCGAATGGTCAGGGATCAATTATCGGAGGAAATTTGGGTGGAGCTCAACAACTTATACTTGTTCCTGAATTCTTCAGGAGCCCAAGAAGCGTATGGACAGGATTCGTCCAATTTTTTCCGTCGGGTGATCCGTTTTTCTCTCGTTTTCCAAGGCTTGTCAGATGCCACGATTCACCAAGACGAAGGTTGGCTTTTTATGTCTCTTGGAAAATATTTGGAACGTGCAGATCAGACAAGCCGGGCATTGGACACCCTCACATTGTTAGGCAGTGAGCCTTCAAGGCTTGATCTTATAGGCGTTCTAAGGATCTGCAGTGCCCGTTCCGCTTACCGCAAAAGATACCGTGGTGATCTTAATTTGCGAAATGTTGCGGACTTCCTCTTGTTTTCTCAGGATTTTCCTCGCTCCGTTCGATTTGCAATTCGCCGGATTGACTCAAACCTGCATGACATATCGGGTGTGCCTGCAGGAAACTTTTCGAATGAAGCCGAGAGGTTGACCGGAAGTGCACTTGCCCAATTCAATTTTTCGGGTATCGATGCTATGCTAGAGACTGGGCTTCACGCCTCCATTGATCAATTACAAAAAAAATTGATCGAAGTTGGGCAAAGTATATTTGAAACTTATGTTTTGCTTCCTTTTGAAATTAAAAACGCCAGTGTACCTCCCATCGTACAATCTCAGATGCAACAGCAGTAGATATTGATTTGCTTCGATGCGACTCTACATTCTGCATAAGACCCATTACAGGTATCCAAGCCCAGTCCGTGAAAGCTTTAACGAACTGCGGTTACAACCCCTGTCCAATGATTGGCAAAACTGTGAATCCTGTTTTGTTAGCGTTCTACCAACGACTCAAGTCTTGCAGTATTTGGATTTGAATGGAAACCTCGTCCATCACTTTGAAATTCTTAACGAACACTCCAAGCTGATCATAGAAAGTCGTTCGACAACCGTTACTCAAAAAAGAGTGGATTTTGAAAATTTCCCCTATGGGGTTTCCTTAAACAGTTTGCGAGAAGTGGAAGGGCAGTCCGAATGCCGTCCTTATCTCCAAACCTCTCGATTCATAGACATTAATCCTGAAGCGTGGAGGATGGCAGTGGATCTGCGGGCGGACTCTCAGGATGTTTTCCAAACCGCTTACCAAATTATGGAATTCATTTATGAGAATTACGAGTATTGCGTATCCACGACTACCGTTGCGACACACGCGAATGAAGTTTTGCAGAACAAAAGAGGAGTGTGCCAGGACTTTGCCCACGCGGCGATTGCCTTGTGCAGATGTCTTGGGATCCCTGCTCGTTATGTGAGCGGATATTTTTACGATGCGACCCGAGATCAAAGTATGCGAGGGGCGGGTGCTTCCCACGCATGGTTGGAGATAATGGTGAACGGTTACGGTTGGTTCGGGTTGGATCCAACGAACAACCGCGTTGTCGACGAAACTTATGTAATCCTTGGTTCGGGCCGTGACTACGCGGATGTCGCTCCGGTAACGGGTACCTATTTTGGTCCTTCGCCCGAAAGTTTACAGGTAAGCGTTGAAGTCAAACGACTGGACTAATTCGATCGTTGCCTCTCTCTCAGAGCTTCCAAATCGGCCTTGGGTACGGCATCGAGGAGTTCCTGAGTATAGGGCTCTTTAGGGCTTTGATAAAGTTCTTCGGCACAGTTGGTTTCAACGATGCGACCGGCTTGCATCACCGCAACTCGGTCGGAGACGAATTTGACCACCGAAAGGTCATGGGAAATGAAAAGATAAGTCAGGTTGCGACTCTCTTGCAACTCGTTGAGAAGGTTAAGCACTTGAGCTTGTACGGATACATCCATGGCGGAAACGCACTCATCGCAAACAATAAACTCGGGCTCCACTGCCAGAGCGCGGGCAACGCACAGTCGCTGACGCTGCCCGCCGGAAAACTCATGCGGGTAACGGAGGAGATGGGCAGAGGAGAGACCGACTTCCTCCAGGAGTGAAACCACCCGGTCTCGCCGCTCGGAAGATCCTGAGCCAATGTGGTGAACGGTGAGAGGCTCAGTGAGAGCCTGCTCAATGGTAAGGCGAGGGTTTAAGGATGCATAGGGATCCTGAAAGATGATCTGCATGCGCTTGCGGTAGGAGAGCATATCGGACGCATCAAGAATTTCCCCATCGTAGCGGACGTTGCCCGAACATGAATGGACGAGGCCAAGGATGGCTCGACCGAGGGTTGTTTTTCCGCAACCGGATTCGCCTACCAAACCGAGGGTCTCGCCCTTTGGAATGGAAAGGTCCACTCCATCTACAGCCTTAACGGTTTGCCGGGGTTTGCCGAGAAACCCTCCCCCGGAGGTAAAATGAACTCGTAAATCCTTGACCTCAAGGAGGGGATTCAATGAGTCAGTTTTGGATTCTCGAGGAGAGCTTTCGCTTTCCATTTCGGAGAGCCTCGTCGTGGCATCGGGGCGCTCGCGTAAAGTCACAGAGCCGTCGGGGGATTCCTCTGTTTCAAGAAAATCTTCCACAGTGGGCAGGGTGCGGTACTTGGTTTCGAAGGTGGGGCGGCAGGCGAGGAGCCCTTTAACATACGGGTGCGAGGGATTCTCGAAAATGGAGAGTACGCTTCCCTGTTCCACGACCTTGCCTCGGTACATCACAACCACCCGATCGGCGATGTCCGCGACGACGCCGAGATCATGGGTGACGAAGAGTACGGCAATGCCTAGGTCGTCCCGTAGATCACGAAGGATTTGGAGGATACGAGCCTGAACGGTTACATCCAAGGCGGTGGTGGGTTCATCTGCCAGCAGTAAATCCGGGTTTGTCACCAAAGCCATTGCAATCATGGCTCGTTGACGCATTCCTCCGGAGAATTGATGAGGGTAGGAGTGGGCCCGAGTTTCAGCGTCACGAATTCCTACCTTGGTCATCATTTCTATGGCCCGCAATTCGGCTTCTTTACGGGAAACATTTTCGTGAATGAGGATCGGTTCGACCACTTGTTCCAAAATAGGAAGGTAGGGGTTGAGGCAACTCATGGGATCCTGAAAGATCATCGAGATGCGTTTTCCCCGAATGGCTCGAAGAATGGTTGGGGAGAGGTGCAGGAGATTTTGGTTGTCGAAGGTGACAGCCCCCCCCTCCACCTTTGCGGGAGGGGAAGGAAGGAGGCCGAGCATGGTATGGCAAGTGACCGACTTCCCGGAACCGGATTCACCGACCACGCCAACGATTTCCCCCTTGTTGATGGAAAAGGAAACATCGTCAACTGCCCGGCTGGTCCCCGCCCGGGTGTGGAAATAGGTTCTTAGGTTCTTGACTTCCAGGAGGCTCATCAGTCTTTAGATGCTTTTACATCGAGGGCGTCCCGAAGGCCGTCACCGAGAAAATTAAGAGAAAACAGGGTTAGGGAAAAGAAAAGGCCCGGAAGAAGCAGTAACTGAATTTCAGTCTCAAGAAAGTTAGCTCCTTCCTTGATGAGCACCCCCCAAGAACTGTTGGGAGATTCGACGCCCAGTCCGAGGAAAGAGAGTATGGCTTCGTACATAATGAAACCCGGCACCGTAAGAGTGGAGTATACGATTGTCGGACCAAGAACATTAGGGACAACATGACGAAAGAGAATTCGGCTCTTTGAATAGCCGAGGGCTACCGCAGCCTCCACGAATTCCCGCTCCTTTATGCCAAGAACCTGAGCTCTCACAATGCGGGAAAGGGTGAGCCAGCCTAATAGACCAAGGGCAAAGAAAAGGGGAACAACGTTGGTCAGGCGACTGGTGAATTCCTTGTCCCAGCTCCAGCTTTCCACAATCCACTGAGTGACATCTCCGGAGAAGTTACTCAAAGTAGCCTGCAGAACAATCACGAGGACAAGAAACGGGATAGCGAGCAGGGTATCCACGATCCTCATCATTAAAGCATCCGTTCTGCCTCCCATGAACCCGGAAATGGCCCCGTAAACGATGCCTATGGCTACGGAGACGGCTGTGGCAATCAGACCGACGAGGATGGAAACCTGTCCTCCATAAAGGATGCGGGCGAAGAGATCCCGCCCCAGTGCGTCGGTGCCGAACAAATGTTCTGGGGAAGAGGGAGCAAACTTATTAACCAGATTGACCTTATTGGGATCCTGGCAGAACCAAGCGACCACAAAGCACAACAGAATTATAATTCCAAGTACGCATAAACTTGCGATTGCGAACTTATTTTGAACCATGCGGTTCCGTGCGTCCTTCCAGAGGGAGGAGCCTTGTACAAATGTATTTACCGATCCTTCGGGCATCCGATTAATCCGGGTTGTCCGCGATGCGTACGCGAGGGTCGAGAAACCCGGTGAGTAGGTCCGCAATCAGGTTCATGATTACGATGAGAAACCCAAAAAACAGGGAAACTCCTAGGAGAAGAAATTCGTCTCGGGTGGTAGCGGCGTTAACGAAATGTTGACCCATGCCCGGTACTTGAAAAATGGTTTCTACAATGAAAGAACCACTGATCAAGGCGGCAAAGGCAGGGCCCAGATAAGCCACAGCAGGAATTAACCCTCCGCGCAGGGAGTGCTTGATGATGACTTTGGAGGGAGACAAGCCTTTTGCTTGGGCGGTGCGTACGAAGTCTTGCGAAAGAATCTCCAGGATACCTCCACGGGTAAGTCGTGCCAAATAAGCAGCGGAGACCAGACCAAGGGTAAAGGCAGGAAGAATAACGTCCTGCGGACTGCCCCACCCAGCCACCTTGAGTCCCGGAAGGTGAGCGGCAACATAAATTTGCAGAAGAGGGCCGATGGTGAAGGAAGGTACGCATATTCCGATCATGGCCACCCCCATGCAGGTCCAATCGACCCAACTGTTTTTTCGAACCGCGGAAAGAACACCAATGGGAATACCAATGCAAATTGCAAAACCAAGTGCACAAAGGCCAAGCAGCAGGGAGTTGGGAAAGGATTGGGAAATGATGTCTGCGACCGGTCTTCCCTTGCTTGTGGAAATCCCCAAGGAGCCTTCGGTGATAATGTTCTTTGGGTACACATAATATTGCTCCCAAAGTGGACGGTCCAATCCATAGAGCTTGCGAATGTTTGCCTTGGTTTCAGCCGAAACGTTTTTTTCAGAGGTGAAAGGTTCCCCTGGCATCGCCTTGGCGAGAAAGAAGGTGATGGTGTACAAGGTAAAAAGAACAAGAACCCCTTGCAAAAGTCGACCGAGAAGAAACTTAATCATTGGTTAAGCCTTTGTTCTTCAGGTTTGCCGGAGCCTCGAGGCGAATGAATTTGTAAGGATGGTTGTCCAGAACCAAGGGATGCCAGCCCTTCACCTCCGGGCGAAGGAGGTAATTACGGGTATACCAATAGACCGGTAAAATCGGTCGTTCTTTCAGAAACAGGGACTCGGCTTGGGAAAGAATGTTGTAGCGTTCCCGCGGTTTTCCGGTTTCTGCAGCCTGGGCAAGAAGACGCTCAAATTCCTCATTGTGCCAACCCGTTCGGTTGTTGCCCGTTCCCTTCATCCACATGTCCAGAAAAGTCAATGGGTCCAAATAATCGCCTATCCAGCCCCCGGCAGCGAGGTCATAGTCTTTGTCAAACATGGAGGTAATGTAGGAAGTCCACTCCAATTGCTTGATTTTGATGGTGGCCCCCAAGTGCTCTTTCCACATGGATTGCAGGGCTTCCGCAACCGCCTTGGAAGTTTCTTTATCGGTGGTGAGAAATTCGATGTCGGGAAGACCTTCACCATTCGGAAAACCTGCTTCAGCCAGCAACTTCCGGGCTTGCTCGGGATCGAATCTGACTTGCTTGGCGGCGGGGTAATCGCCGAAGGGAGGAACTAGGCCACCTGCCGGTTTCTGGCCGCCCTTCAGTACATTATCAATCAAGGACTTTTGATCCAGTGCAAGGGAAAAGGCCATGCGAACCCGAGCATCTGTGAACGGTTCGTGAGTGACATTTGTCCGAATAAAGTAAGTGCCAAGGTAAAGCTCGTTCCTAAGATCCTCGGAATAGTTTTGGCGAGAATGTTCGATCAATTCGGGTGCGAGCGAATATGTGACATGCATTTGCCCGTCATAATACATTCTCGCTTCAGTGTACAAATTACTGATGGGTAGGTAACGAATTCCGTTCAGTCCGACCTGTGCCTTATCCCAATAATGGGGGTTACGCACCACTTCAATATGATCATTGAAGCGCCAGGACTTGAGAACAAAAGGCCCGTTACAGACCAGATTTTTGGGCTTGGTCCAATCGGTGAACCGGTCACCGATCTTGCCATGTTTGAGAACGGCGTGCCGGGGCACGGGATACCAAGTGTAATGCTTGGTGATTTCCGGGAGGAAAGGCAGGGGAGAGTTCAATTTAATCCTCAAGGTGTGGGGGTCAGGAGCCGTTGCACCAAACTTAATCAACTCCCAAAGATCCTCGCCACTCTTGGCAAACTCGAGATTCTTTTCCACGAGCTTCGCCCGTACTTCGGTGGATATGCCTTCGGGCCACGCGAAGAGGTTGGGTTTGTCAACAAGCTCTTCGAGTTCCTCGGCAGCGAGGAAATCCAAGCCCTTGAAATTGAAGGAGTCTTCATCAGCTTCCTCATTGGGCCCAAAATCGATTTCCCCAAGGCTTGCCCACCACGCTTCGCTGAAATTGTCGTCCTTGCGGGAAAGCAAAAAAGTTCGTTGGGACTTGTGATAGGGTTCGGCATCCCGGATATAATACAGCATGAACGAATAATCCGAGGCTAAATCCGGATTAAGCAAACGCCTAAAGGAGAAAAGGAAATCCTCTGCGGTCAGGGGAGTACCGTCTGACCAGTGGGCATCCTGCCGAAGTTCGAAAACCCATTCGTCGGGTCGTTTTTCGTCCACTGGATACCATTTCTGGGCGACGCCGGGTAAAGCCACTCCATCTTTCGATGGATGACCTTCGACTAACCCTTCGAAGAGAGCTCTGATTATGTTGCTTTCCAGAACACCACTAACGATATGGGGATCGAGGCCCTTGGGCTCGGAAGTGTTACCGATTATCAGAATGCCTTCTTCCGTTGCCTGCTCAACCGCAGTCCGCTCCGAACAGGAGATCATGAGCAAAGCACTTGCGAGGAGAAACGGAACTTTCATATTAGGGTTTGGGAAAACAAGAAAATTATAAGGGCGTCCGCGTGAATCCTTGGCAAGCAAAAGCTGAAGGAACCATAAAAGAAACTTCGGTTTGCCTTTGATCATATCAAAGGAAGAATCTAAAAGTTAATCTGAATGTATGCGTGATTATTTCATTAGAAGACTGCTTTTGATTCCACCTACCTTGTTAGGGATCAGTATTATGGTCTTTGCGATTACCCGCTTGGCTCCAGGCGGTCCGTTGGAACAGGCGATGATGCAGATGCAGCAGGTTTCCGAGCAAGGCGGGGGCGGGCAGGGGATGAAATCTGATCAGGCATTGTCAAAGGATCAACTGGAACAGATGAAACGGCTTTATGGCTTCGACAAGCCTCATTGGGAAGCTTACTTGATTTGGCTTGGTATGCTTCCACGTGAAACCGAATTTCGTCAGATTCGCTTTTTGAAGAACGAGCAGGAACTGGCCGAAAGAGTGCGACTACCCAAATTTCATCTCGCGGAATTGGATTGGAACGGAGATGGGTACATCCAGCAAAACGAAGTACCCTCACATCTTACGAACTATGTGAAATTCGACACCTTCGATACAAATGGAGACAAAGAAATTGACGGCTGGGAGGCGGATCGCCCGGAAGCGTGGATTGAGGGATCTCGGGAAAAGGTCATTCTCCAAAGGGACGATGAATCGAGCGTCCGCATTGCCAATTTTGACCGGTTGCTGGGGAACTGGTCGGTACGCATGAGACCAACTGATACGGATGTGTTACTGGCAAGACCAGTGGCGGAACTTTTTATGACCGAGTACGAGGGAGTCCTTCAGGGTAATTTCGGGCAATCCACTCGATATGGGGAACCGGTACTCCGGGTGATTTCGGAACGCCTGCCGGTCTCTTCCTATTTTGGTATTCTGACTTTTGTGATCACCTACCTGGTCTGTATTCCACTAGGCGTTTTTAAGGCAGTCAGGCATAACACTATGCCCGATGATCTCACCTCCATTCTGATTTTCATCGGCTACGCCGTTCCCGGTTATGCTCTGGGTTCACTCCTCCTGCTTTTCTTTTCCATCAAATTGGACTGGTTGCCGATGGGGGGTCTGGGTAGTGATGGCTTTGACGATCTTTCCCTATGGGGACAGTTCAAGGATTTGTTCGCTCATACCTTTCAACCCTTGTGCTGCTACTTGGTAGGAGGCTTTGCCTTTGTAACCATGCTGATGAAAAATCATCTGATGGATAACCTGTCTGCGGATTATGTTCGTACGGCTATGGCGAAAGGGGTTTCCTTTAAAAACGCGGTTCGTAAACATGCCCTTCGTAATTCATTGGTTCCCTTGGCCACCAATGTGGGTCATCAGGTGACGCTGTTTGTAACAGGCTCGTTCCTGATCGAGACGATTTTTGACATAGACGGTTTCGGTCTGTTGGGTTTCAATTCTGTGATTGATCGTGATTACCCGGTGGTGATGGGCGTACTCACTTTGTCCGCTTCACTTATGCTCCTGGGAAACATCTTGTCTGACGCGTTGGTCGCGTTGGTGGATCCGAGGGTTCGGTTCGAATAAGAATATGATTCGACTCAACCCATTAACCCTTAAAAAGATCCGTCGCTTTCGTTCGATTAAGCGCGGATACTGGTCCTTCGTTGCTTTGATTGTTCTTTATCTGATTAGTCTTTTCGGGGAGTTATTCGTCAACAAACGAGCCGTCCTGGTTTCCTACGAAGGAGAGCTTTTTTTCCCCACATATGGTAAGCAGCTGGCTGGCAAGCAGTTTGGCTTGGACTATGATTATGAAGTCGATTATCGGGAGTTGGAAAAGAGGTTTGCGAAGGAAAAAAACGGCAATTGGCTAGTCATGCCAATCATTCCCTATGGTCCTTATGAAATGGATTATGCCGACGAGAAGTCTACGGGCTTTTCCCCTCCCAGCTTGGCAAGCGGTCACTTATGCGGAACCGACAAGACCGAGCGGGATGTGTTGGCACGATTGCTGTATGGTTTCAGGATCGCAATGACCTTTGCAATCGGATACCTCATCCTCACCTACCTGATCGCAATCGCCGCGGGTAGCGTCATGGGATTCTTTGGGGGAAGAACTGATATGCTCGGTCTCAGGTTGGTGGAAATTTGGGCAAATGTTCCTTTTCTTTACATGGTTATCATATTGGTTTCAGTTATGCCTGGTTGGTGGGGGGTGGGGTGGCAGGTCTGCTCCCTGCTTTTAATCATGGTGCTTTTTTCATGGACGGGTCTGACCTATTATGTCCGAGCCGCAGTCTATAAGGAAAAATCCAGAGATTACATTGCCGCTGCACAAGTGATTGGGGCAGGACCGCTTCGTATTATTTTCAAGCATCTTTTACCCAATGTCATTTCCACCCTTGTGACTTTCGCGCCCTTCACCATTGCGGCTGCAATTTCTTCGATCACCGCCCTCGATTTCCTGGGTTACGGTTTACCGCCTCCGACTCCAAGCTGGGGAGAACTGCTCAAGCAGGGGATAAGCAATTTACGTATCGCACCTTGGATCGTAATTTCTTCGGTTACCGCTCTGGTTCTAACCCTAACTTTGGTCACTTTTGTCGGTGAAGCGGTAAGAGAAGCTTTTGATCCTAAGAAATTTTCCACCTATGAATGAAATGAAAAGAATGAAATGTTTGATCCAACCGATCCTCATCACACTCGCAGTGAGTTTTCAAGGGTGTGACAATCCCAAGTTAAAGCCTCCTCGACAGAATGAACCCGGGGGGGAGAGCCCATCAAATGCCTCTGGGCAAACCATAGACCGGGAATTCGCCCGCGAACTCGCCAGGGAGTTCGGCAAGGAATTTGCACAAGAATTCGCCGAGCAAATCAGGAAAGGAGAGTTCCCCCTTGATTTAAAAATCAATGCCACGGCCGTGGCCGAAGGTAATAAATCAAGTAACTTTTCTGGTCTCGTCGATGATCAGGGCAACCCGCATCCACTGCTCGCCCATTGTTCGGAAGATGTTTTCGAATTTTACAAAAAGAATGCCGATTGTTTCATCATCTCTTCCCCAGACAAGATGCCGGGCGACTTACTTTGGGAAGACGGTTCTGAGGAAGAGGAGTTTTCTTCACCCAAGGCTCAAAGGGGTGGGGTTTGGAACGCATACATGAGAGATTTCCCAAGAACACTCCGAACGATTGGACCCGACGCCAATGGAGCCTTTCGAAGTTACCTGCTGGATTACAATGTCTTGAGCCTGGTGCAGACCCACCCTAATTCGGATGGCTATTATCCGGGCTTGGCCAACTCGTGGGCAGTTGGCAAGGATGGTAGGACAGTTTATTTCCGCTTGGATCCTTCTGCCCGTTACAGTGATGGGCAGCCCGTGAAGGTTTCGGATTACTTTTTTTTCTTCTACTTCATGAGAAGCAAGCATGTACAAGCTCCATGGTACAATGACTATTATGGGAAGGAGAAGTTCGAAAAGATTGTGCTCTATGATGAGGAAACTCTTTCGATCACCTTTTACAAAGGTAAACCGGATTTACTTGAGCGGGTTTCAGTTCGCGGAAAACCCGAACATTTCTACATCGAACTGGATGGTGAGTTTTTAAGTAAATACCAATGGAACCCCGAACCGACCACCGGAGCCTACATGGCTTTACCGGAGAATGTAGACAAAGGAAAATCAGTGACTTTGGTCAGGCAAAAGGACTGGTGGGCTGATCAGAAGCGTTTCTTTCGGAACCGCTTTAATCCGGATAAAATCAAAGTGTCCGTGATTCGCGATTACAATAAGTCTTTTGAAGTTTTCCTTAAGGGAGAGGTCGACATGTTCGGCCTCGCGAAGACTGAGTTTTGGTATGATAAATTGCCTAACGACCACCCTCTGGTGACCAATGGTTACCTATCGAAGGTCACCTTTTTCAACCAAACTCCACCCCCTTCCTATGCCCTAAGGATCAATTCCCAGAAAGCACCGCTTGATGATTTACATGTTCGTTTGGGAATTCATCATTCGATGAACTTTCAACTGGTTATGGATAAAATCTTTCGGGGTGATTTTGTCCGCATGAACTCCGTTGCGGATGGCTACGGTGATCGCTCGCATCCAACCTTACGAGCCCGAGAGTTTTCGGTGGACAAGGCGGTGGAATTATTCGCCAAAGCTGGATTTGATTCCAGAGGACCGGATGGAATTTTGGTCAATGGCAAGGGGGTGCGACTGTCGGTGGAAGTAGTGACTGGTTATAAGCATTTCGAAGATGTCCTCGTCGTTTTGAAAGAGCAGGCTAAAAAGGCGGGTTTGGAACTTAAACTAAAGATCCTGGAAAGCACCGCAGCTTGGAAATTGGTGGGAGAGAAAAACCATCAGATCGCTTTTTCCGCCTTCAATTCCTTTGTCGAACTGTACCCGAGATTTTGGGAACCTTTCCACTCGGACAATGCCTACGAAGAGGAGGGAGATTTAAAATTCAATGAAAACGGAAGCCTAAAGGCGGGTCTATCTACCAAGGTCAGCACCAACAACTTTACCCAGACCGCAGTTCGGGAGATTGATCACTTGATTAATCGATACCGAAATGAGGAAAGCCTGGAAGGGATTACGAAAATGTCTCACCAATTGAGCAAAATGATTCACGACCATGCGGTCTGGATTCCTGCCTGGAAGAAGCCATGGTTGCGAATCGGACATTGGAACTGGATCAAGTTCCCCGATGATTGGGGACCGAAGGAAACCCGTGACTATGAAGAATTCCAGGTCTTTTGGATCGATCAAACGGAAAAGAAGAAAATCCTCAAGGCGATGGAAGATGACACTCCGTTCACCAAGCAACCCACCGTTCGCGTGTATGAGAAGTATAAATCCCGTTGATCATTTGAATGGATGTTGAACCCCAGAACGACCCTATCCTAGAAATCAAGGATCTGTCAGTTGCCTTCGAGGTGGACGAGGGAGAAGTGCAGGCACTTGATGGCGTGAACTTGGAGGTAAGCCAAGGGCAAACCCTAGGCGTGGTCGGAGAATCAGGATGCGGAAAGAGTGTAACGGCCCTTTCCGTGATGCGCTTGTTGCCGAAGCCGATGGGGAAAATTCTCTCCGGAAACATTTCCTTCATGGGTAAGGATTTACTCAAGCTTTCTCCGGATGAAATGAGGGAGGTGCGAGGGAATGAAATCGGCATGATCTTTCAGGAACCCATGAATGCCCTGAATCCTGTGAAGAAAATTGGGGTTCAACTGAGTGAGGTTTTTCTACTCCATCAAAAGCTGGACCGTGAGGAAGCCTGGGAAAGCTCAATCGAGATGCTGGATAAGGTCGGGATTCCTTCCCCTGAGACTCGCGTTCTTGAGTATCC
>CENJ01104608.1_pt1 | contig 21809 bp, 20 predicted proteins | sample 356161 | NCBI WGS metagenome assembly CENJ01 (sample SAMEA2619531, study PRJEB7988) | marine metagenome | biome: marine biome (ENVO:00000447); feature: surface water layer (ENVO:00002042); material: "saline water (ENVO:00002010), including plankton (ENVO:xxxxxxxx)" | depth 5 m
AATTACATTCTAGAGAAAAATTATGATACAAAAACAAATTATAAAAAAATTTATAAATAAAAATTGAAATATAATTAATTTTAAGACATAAATTATTATGAAAGTAGCTTCTTCAATTAATACATTGCTTAGTGTTGGAGATAGAAATGCAGCAAGATTAGTGGAATGTAATTCAATAAAAAAGATGCTTAATAAACGTATTAAAATAAGCATTTTTAACTACTTCAAAATATAATAAAAATTAGATGATACAAATAATCTCTCATTATATTAGAAGGTTTCTAGATGCTTGTAGAGATACAGTTAGAATTAATAAACATGCTAATTTAATCGAGCTCAATGGAATATTTATAATTGTCAAACTCTTTATAATAAGATTTTTCTATTCATTTAACTTTATAAGAAATTTCAAAAAAATTAATTTTAAAGACGAAATACTAAATTCTGAATTCTTTATTGAAAAAGAACTAAAAATTTCAAATGAAATTGAGCAAATTGATAGACTGGGGTACTCGGATGTTTATAATATTAATCACACAGTTAAAAAAGAGCTTTTAGATATGGTTCTAGATTGCAAAGACTTAGATTCAAAAAAATTAGATTATTCTTTAACTGAAATTTTAAAAAAGAAAGATGAAAATTTAGACGAGTATTTCCTAAGACTGAAACAAAATAAAGTGAGTAGGGTTAGTGGGTATTTAGATCTTAAAAAAAAATCTATTCTTAAAGATTTTCTAACATCTAAAGAGGTTTTGAGTATTGTTAAAAATTATTTAAACCCAAAGCATATCTCAATTAATGCCTCATTCTTTATTTCAAATCCAGTCGAAACCTCAGAGAAAAAAAAATATTCTGATGCACAATTTTTTCATTGGGATAATGATTTTACAAAGTTTTTAAAATTTTATGTATATCTCACAGACATTGATACTGACTCTGGACCTCATATATTTGTTGAAAAAAGTCACAAGTTTAAAAAAAAACAACATAAACTATGTAGGGTTTACAATGATAATGATATTTATCAAAATTATGAAGAAATTAAAGAATTTCACGGAAAATCAGGCTCAGCTTTTTTTGTTGATTCTTATGGGCTGCACAAAGGAAAGTCACCTAAAAAAAAATCAAGAATATTACTAAACATTCATTTTGGTTCTGGAAAAATTTTATATTCAAAAAATGACATAATATTAAATTTAACTTAAAATTAATTTATAATATTATTTAAAATAAATGATTAAGAATAATTTAGCTTTCAGAAAAATAAAAAAAATATTTTTTTATTTTAAATACAAACTATTTAAGAATATAAGAATTTTATTTAAAATTGATCAGAAAATAAAAATAGGTTCAAGAATAATGGTTTTGCCACCTGGACACCCCCTCTCTATGTGGGCTTCTTTACATAAAGATTATGATAATTTTCTTCCAAAATTAGTAAAAAGGACGAATTCAAATGAATCTATAATAGATATTGGAGCAAATGTTGGTGATACCCTTTTTAGACTTATTGATACAAATTCAAAACCTAATTATTTTTCGATTGAAGCAGATCAGCACTTCTTTAAATATTTAAAAAAAAATAAAGAATTATTAGAAAAAGAAATTCAAGATAGGGTTACTTTAATCAACGAGTTAGTTGGTAAAAATTTAAAAGGAAATCTTACTCAAAAATCTAATTTAGGAACAAAATTTTTAGTTGAATCACCTGATGGTTTAGAAACAAAAAGTTTAGATGAAATAATTATTGATAGAAATATACAAAATATTAAATTAATAAAAGTTGATGTAGATGGTTATGATTACAATGTTTTATTATCTGCAATGAATGAGATTAGAAAAAATAAACCTAGTTTATTTTTTGAATACATGAGTCTTAATAAAATAGAATATATTGAGTTAATCAAAACATTATATAAGATTGGTTATTCAGAATGGACAATAATAAATAATTATGGTTCGGCAATTTTTGAAAAAAAGAATTACAAAGATGTTTTGGACTACATTAATTTAGAAAAAAATATTACAATAGATATTTATTGTGAAACTAATTTAGCTATGAATAGTCATTAATATGGAAAATAAAAATATTTTTAACAGTGAGTTTATTAATATTGACAACAAAAAAATACTTCAAGCACTGAAAGAAGATGGAATATTTCCTTTTAAAAAAGCAGTTAATGAACCTTTTTTAAATAAACTTTTAACTGAAATAGATAATAATAAATTTTCTGTTAATACTAATTGGTCATCTGGTGTTTACACAGAAAAGCAATATTATGTTAAGCATCTCCTAGGGTGTTCAAAATCATTTTATAATTTATCTATAAGTCCAGAGATTATAAATATTTGTGACAATTTTTTTGAAAAAGATTATCGATTAAAATCTTATAGATATTATGAAACATTTTTTAATCATAAAATGGAATGGCATACAGATAATAAACTTGCAAAAAAAATTGGAAATGAGTTTAAAGAAATTCCAGGGATAATATTTATTATTTATTTAGACGATGTGCAAGACGGAGAGTTTCAATTTATTAAAGGTTCACACAAAAATTCAAACGTTGAAGCATACAATGTATATAGTGATAAACAAATTTTAGATGAATATCAAAAAGATTTAGTTTCATACAAAGGCAAAAAAGGTGACTTAATAATTTATAACTCATACGGAATACACAGAGCAAAACCAGTTAATAATTATGATAATAAGAACTTTGTAAGAAAAAGTCTTTTCTTACAGATTGATGAAAACTTATCATCTGCAGAACCATCATTAATTAATCCTTCTTATTTTGATAGATTAGATAATAAAACTTTAAAATATTTTGGCTTTGGATTACCTACTGAATCCAGAACTTATCCAGATACAAATATAAAAAGATTACCAATGAAAATATTTTTAAAAGAAATTTTATTTTCTTATATTTTTTATAAAATTCCAAGAATTATTTACATGTTTCTTCCCAATATTATTAAAAGAATTATAAAAAAAAAATTTCTAAAGATTAAAAAAGATAATTAATATGAAAATTGGTATTGTAGGCGAATTTGATACAAAAGGAGGTGGTTCTTACCATCAATCTAAAAAAATTTTTAAAATCTTATCTGAATTTAAAGGTTTTAAATTTAAACTTTTGACAATTAACTCTCAAAAAAAAATGTCAAAAAAATATGATGATAAAAAAATTTACTATGAGATAAATTTCATAGACCAGTTATTTTTTTTGTTTTACTCATCTAAATTAACTAAATCACTACTAAAAAAATTTAGTATAAAAAGTAGATTTGAAAAGTTTCTAAAACAAAATCAAATTGACTTAGTATTTTTTTTGGGATGCTCAAGGTTATCATTATTTTGTAATAATATTGATTATGTTACTTATATCTATGAGTTTCATCATTTATCGAGACCTGATCTTCCTGAATATAAAGGGTGGTCTGATTTTGATTTTAGAGAAGAACTTTTGGATACCAATATAAAAAAATCTATTTCATTAATTGTTGATACTCAAAAAAAAGGTACACATTTAGTAAAGTATTATAATTGTTTTGAGGATAAGATTAATATAATCCCCCTTACAACAAATATAACTGAATTAGAAAATACAAGAGAGGCTCAAAGGTCTAGCAAGATCATTGATTATATTAAAAAAAATAAAGAATATTTTTTTTATCCAGCTCAATATTGGTCGCATAAAAATCATTATTATATTTTACGCACATTACAATTATTGAAAAAAAATTATAATCAGTCAATTCAATTTGTATTTACAGGACATAAAAAAAATAATTTTAATTTTTTAGTTAATAAAATGAATGAATTTGGCTTAAATGATCAAATAACTTTTTTTGAATATTTAAATGATTGTGATATTAAGAGTTTATATAGAAACTGCAAAGGTGTTGTTATGCCGTCTTTGGTTGGATATTCTTCTTTACCATTGTATGAAGCATTTTATTTTGAAAAACCAATTTTTTATACCAAGGATCTGTTGGACGTATCGCTCCAAAAATATGTTAATCAAATTAATATTGAAGATCCAGAAAATTTAGTTAATGAATTAATTAATTTTGAGAAAAATATAAAAGAGATTAATTCAAAAGTAAAATTGGCGAAAACTTTTTTTAATAACAATCTGTCCCAAGACCAAATCTTGTCTAAGTATTTTGAATTTTTCAATAAAATTAAAAATCAAACAAGTATTTATAAATAATTTTTTAAGATTTCTTCACAGGCATTGATCGGTGATTTGAGTGATTTATAATTGATTAACTTTACTGCAAGTTTATTTGAACCAATTATTCTATGATTTAGATTTTTATCTAAATATTTTTTTTTAATGTTATATTGAAAATATTTTTCTAGATAATCAATAATTCTATTAATATAAAATCTTTTGCCACTAGATAGAATTAACATATCAATTTTTTTTTTTGTAATTGATAACTTATAGATTCCATTACAGATATCTTCTGCATGAGAAAAATCTCCACTAATATTAAGCTTGTATATATCTTTAATAAATTTGAAATCCTTATTTGCAAAAGATTTAACAAGTTTTGGTAATAAAAATTTTTCGTTTCGAAATACAGAATCGTGATTAAATAGAATTGCTGTTGAGGCATCTATTTTTTTTTCTTTTTTCATTTTCATGATCATTTTGTGAGCGTCTATTTTGTAATTACCATAATAATCATAAGATTTAAGAACAGTTTTTTCTGAAACTTTTTTATTTGTTTTATTAAACATTAAAGATGATCCTGCAAAAATTAATTTTGTTTTCAAATCAACCTTTATTATTGCGTTTAAAAGATTGCTAGTACATTCCAAATTTTTTAAATAATTTACTTTATAATTTTCCTCATTTTTCCTTTTTTTATATGTTTCGTTTTTGCAAGCTAGATGTATGATTATACTTGGTTTAATTATTTTAAGTTGATCTTCTATTTTTTTTTGAGATGTTAAATTGTTAAAATTATATTTCACTTCTGAAATCTTGATTTCTTTCTCTCTCTCAACAAAGCCATGCACTTCAAAATTTTTCTTTTGAAAGATTCTAGACAAAATTATACCATCTTGTCCTAACGCTCCAGTGATGATTACTTTTTTCAATTTTATTTCTCTTTTAAATATAGTATTGAAGTACTAATAAATATAAGATTAGACAATTAACATAAAAATCAGAAAAAAATAAACTTGTTTTATAAATTATTCTATTTGATAACTGATATTTGCTATTAATAAACAAATTTATGAAATCTTTAAGCTGTAGAAACTGTAATAAAAAAAATGATTTTTATGAATTATTTTCATTAGGAAAATTATCTTATACGGGAAAATTTCCAAATAATAGAAAAATAGATATTCCTAAATCTGAGATAAAGCTTGTGATCTGTAATAAATGTAAGTTAGTGCAAGTGAGCAAAGAATTTGACCTTAATTATATGTACGATGATAATTATGGTTATCGTACTGGAATCAATCATACAATGACAAGTCATGTTAAAAGTATAGTCAATGAACTCTCCTTAAAAAAAAACTTTTTAAATAAAGGTGATTATGTTCTAGATATTGCAAGCAATGATGGAACACTATTAAATTCTTATCAAAAAAGCTTAACCCGTGTTGGTATAGATCCAACTATTAATAAATACAAAAAATTTTACAAAAATATTGATTTTAAAATTAGTAATTTTTTTTCAAAAAAAAGACTTATTGAGGTAATCAAAAATAATAAATTTAAAACCATAACTGCATTAGCAGTGTTTTATGACCTAAAAAACCCTAATCAATTTTTAAAGGAAATAAGTGAAATAATTGATGAAAAAAAAGGTATTTTCATATTAGAATTTCAAGACTTGTTATCTATTATTAAAAATAACCTTTTTGATACAATTTGTCATGAACATTTAGGTTATTATTCATCAAAAATGATTCTTCAGATGGTAAAAAAAAATAATCTTAAGATTTTAGATATTAAAAAAAATCAAATAAATGGTGGAAGTACTCGATATTATATTTGTCATAAAGAAGCAAACTATAAAGTAAAAGAAAATAAAATTAAAAAGATAATAAAATATGAGCTAAATTTTAAATTAGAAAATAAAAATACATACAAAAGTTTCTTTAAAAAAATAATTAATATTAAAAGAAGATTGAATAAAAAATTAAATGTTATTAAAAAGCAAGGAAATACTATTCATGGTTATGGAGCCTCTACAAAAGGAAATGTATTATTGCAATTTTTTAATATTAACAAAAATCATTTAGATTGTATTGCTGATAGAAATCCTCTGAAAGATGGATGTTACACACCAGGTACAAAATTACCCATTAAGAGTGAAAAGTATTCAAGAAAAATAAATCCAGATTATTATCTTGTGCTGCCTTGGCACTTTAAAGATGAGATATTAAAAAGAGAAAAAAAAATTAGATTAAAGGGTACAAAACTTATATTTCCTTTACCTAATATTGATATTAGGTAATTTTGTAGCTCATTTAAAAATTTTAATCTCATATAAGAACAATATATTTAATTAGGTTATAATAATTTATGAAAATTTGTGTAATTGGTGGAACAGGAAATATCAGTTCTAGTATAGTTTCTCAATTAATTAAACGTGGCCATGATGTTTATTGTTTTAATAGAGGGTTAAGTGGCAAAGTCCCTAAGGAAGTTCATCAAATTACTGGAGATCGAAATGATGAAAAAACATTTGAAAAAACTATACAAGATGAATTCTTTGATTATGCAATTGATATGATTTGTATGAATGCAGATCAAGCCTTTAGCACTATCCGTGCTTTTAAAGGAGTAAAACATTTAATTTTTTGTTCTTCAGCAAGTGTCTATGGAATAGAAAATACTTCCTACGCAAAAAAAGAAGACTATTTATTAAAGCCAAATAATAAATATGCTCTAAATAAAGCTAACGCAGAAAAAAAATTTATTGATGCTTATAAAATAGATAAATTCCCTGTTACCATATTAAGGCCATCATTGACATATGGACCAAAATTAGGTCTGTACAGACAAATATCCACAGACCCTTCATGGATTGATCGTATTAGAAATGGTAAGCCAATCATCATTTGTGATGATGGTAGTGCAAGATGTCAGTTTATGCATGTTGATGATGCTGCATGTGTTTTTACATCTTTATTAGGTAAAAAAGAATGCTTTGGTGAAGTTTACAACGTTGTACATGAAAAGTTTTATACGTGGAAAGAATATCACATTGAAGCAATGAAGGTGATTAGGAAAAAAGTGGAGCTTATAGAGGTTTCTTTTAAAGATTTATCAAAATTTAAAATTCCAAGGTTTAGTAATTGTCGAGATTATACTTCACATGACTTATATTATAGTTCAGAAAAATTATTAAAAATTTTGCCAAAATTTAAGTCTAAAATATCATTAAATCAGGGAATGCATGAAGTTTTTAAATCCATGGATGAAGATGGACGTATCAAAAATTCGTTTAGTCAAAACTGGGAAAATAGAATTATAAGAAAAAAAAATAAAGGAAGTCTTAAGAATGGTTTATTAATTAATGCATTTTTATTTAATTTGGATAGAATAATGAGTTTTATTAAAAAAAAACTATTAAGACTTTAATCATTTTTTTTAATAAATGTATTCAATAAAAAATTAAGCAGATTAAGATAAAAAAATGAAATATAAATTTTCTCATGAAATATTTACTTAATATTCCCAGTATAACAAAACTAGAGAAAAAGTATGTTAATGATGTTCTTAAAAAAGGCTGGCTATCAGCAGAGGGCGAACATACAAAAATTTTTGAAAAAAAATTATCTAGATTATTGACTGCAAAATATGGTTTTGCTGTTCAAAGTGGTACAGCAGCATTGCATACAGCTTTAAAAACACTAGGTGTTAAAAGTGGTGATAGAGTTATCGTGCCTAATTATACATGTTTATCAAACTTGTCAGCAGTTACACAATGTGGGGCGATACCAATTATAGTAGAAGTTGAAAGAGAAACAATGGGGCTTGATTATAATTTATTAAAAAAATCTATAAAACTTTATAAACCTAAAGTAGTGCAGCTAGTGCACGTTTATGGCTTTTTTGCAAAAGATACTTTGAGAATTGTTAAGTTGTGCAGAGAGAATAATATAAAATTATTAGAAGATAATAGTGAAGCATTAGGATCTAGTTACAAAGGTAAGATGACGGGTAAGTTTGGAGATATAAGTATTGCATCTTTAAGATCGGAAAAAATGATTGGCGTTGGAGAGGGTGGCTTTATAAGCACAGATAATTTTAAACTTTATGATCAAGCATATTTATATGCTTCTAGAAATGCAAAGTTTAGAACTTCGAAAGATCCATATTGGAAAAAATATTTAGCACAAGGTGAGGGTTATAACTACAGATTGCCACATTTATTAGGAGCTTTGGGAAGGGCTCAGATTGAAAGATTTAGAAAAGACTTACTAGCTAAAAAAATTATTGTGGGCAAAAATTACAGAAAAATATTTAAAGATGAAAGATATGATTTCATCCAAAAAGTAATAAAAGGTTCAAGACCTGTTTATTGGTTAAACGGAATATATATAAAAAACTCAGATATAAAAAAAACTATCAAAGTTGGAAGTGCTTTAATGAAAGAAGGGGTAGAGGTAAGGTCGGCTTTTTGGCCACTTAATGAACAAGAGGGATTTAAATTTAAGTACGTTGGAAATAAAAAAGTTTGTAAAGATGTTTTTGCAAAATCTATAATTTTACCATCAGCATATAATATGAATATAAAAGATGTTAAAAATATAAAAAAAATATTGGATAAAATTTTAGATAAATTCGAATTATAAAATTGAATATCCAAAATACTTTTGTATAAGTCTAATCATAATGCTTAAATCACTATTAATAGATAGACATTTTACAGCTTTAAATAAGAAAAGTAGCTATTATAAAGAAGTTATAAGATTAGACAATTTATTTAATTTAATAAAAGGAAAAAAAGAATTTGATTTCTTAAGGTGTAATATTTCATTTAAAATATTTTTTTCAATTGAGAAGGTACTTCATTCTGAAAAAAAAGCAATTTATGAATATAAAAAATTACTTAATGATTGTTTCAAGGAAAGCAAAAATTATATTGATTTAATAAATTTTAGATTGAAAGAAGATAAAGCATTCAGTAGTAGATTGGAAAATAAAAAAAGTAAATTTAATGGATTGGTTTCCAAAATTACTGGTGAACATTACTCGGAGTTATTTAAAAACTTCAGTAAATATCATTTAATTGATCAGCCAAATACACTTTTAAAAAAAAGATTTGTTAGAAATAAATTTCCACTTTCATTTTTTAAGAACAAAATAGGATTAGATATTGGTTGTGGAAATGGAAGATATACTTTTGCACTAAAAAATTTTGGGTTAAAAAATATTTTAGGAATTGATGTTAGCCAAAGAAATATTGATACATGCAACTATAATAAAAAAAAATTTAAAATCAAAAATGTTTTTTTTAAAAAAGGAGATGCGACTAATCTAAAATTCAATAATGAAAGTTTTGATTTTACTATGAGCTACGGAGTATTTCATCATACTGGTAAAATGAATCAAAGCATCGAAGAAATGATCAGAGTCACAAAAAAAGGAGGAAAAGGATTAATCTTTCTTATAGGAATGGGTGGCATAAGATGGAATGCGATTGAAATTTGTAGAAGAATTTTGCAGTATACAGATAGAGAATATATTTATAATCATTTTGATGGTACGATTTTTTCTGGAAAATATTATTATTTATTTTTAGACCATGTACTTGTCAAAATAAATGAAAATAAATCTCGAAACCAAATTAAAAAAATTCTTGATAAGAAAAAAATAAAAAATTATAAAATTTGGGACTATGGCTCAGATCGAGAGGATATACATAGGTTAAAAATTTCAAAATTAAATAACAAGAATAAATTTGATATATATGGAGAAGGTGAAGTTAAAGTTATTTTTACAAAATAAAAAAAGTGACTGTTAAAAATATTGGAATTGTTATTAATTTTAACCCTAAAAGTTGGATAGGTGGACTACAATATTTTAAGAACGTACATCAGATATGCAAAAATTCTAAATATACATTAAATATTATTTGCAATAAAAAAAATTACCATCGATTAAAAAAAGAATTTATAGATGTTAGATTTATATTTACCGATATTTTTGATTTAGATAGAAGTAAGCAAAGAATTTTTTCTAAATTAAAAATTTTATTATTGGGAAAAGATAATTTTTTAGAAAATTTTTTAATAAAAAAAAACATTCATTATTTTATGTTTTCTGGATATTTAGGACGAAATTCAAAAATTATTAACATTCCTATTATCTGGGATTTTCAAGAAATAATAAATCCATCTAATTTTTCTTTTAAACATAAAGTTCTAAGAAAATTTAATCATTTTATGTGTATAACTAATTCGTCAAAAGTTATTGTAGGCACCAAACATGACCAAAATATATTTTCTGGAGGTTATCATAAGAATAAAAAAAAATCTTATTTAATGAATATGCAAGATCCCTTAACTGATTTTAAAATAATATCAAAAAGAAGAATTTTAGATAAATATAAAATAAAAAATAAAAAATATTTTATTTTACCCAATCAATATTGGAAACATAAAAATCACATTTTAGTTTTAAAAGCACTAGAGTCGTTAGAAATTTCTTGGAAAAAAAAAATTTTGATAGTTTCGACTGGAGCAAATAATGATTGGAGACATCAAGATCATTTTAAATATATTAAGAGCTGTATTTTAAAAAAAAATTTAAAAAAAAATTATCAAATACTTGGATTGATAGACCGTAATGATTTATTTAATCTTATTTATTATTCTATAGGTCTTATACAGCCCTCGAAATCAGAAGGTGAGAGTGGCTCTGTTGAGATGGCCAAATCATTTAATAAAAGCACCTTGTTGAGCGCAATAAGTGTTCACAAAGAACAGCGTCCTAAAAGAAGTTATTTTTATAATACAGAGGATTATAAGAAACTATCAAATTATTTGATTGGCGTTCATCAAAAATTTAACTTAAAAATAGAAAAAAAATTAATTAATAAAAGCTTAGAAGATAACAAAAAAATCTTAAATAGATTAAAGAAAGTATTTTTTAAACTATTAAAAATGTTTGAAGTTTAGTAAAAGAATTAAATGAAAATTTTCACAAAAAATGAATATTCTGAATTAAAATCTATAGTAGTTGGCAATATTGATTTTGCGAACTGGCCAGTAGGAGATATTTATTTTGATGCCATGATGGACTCAAGCACTTATGAAGGAACAATTAAAAAGGGACCCATTCCGAAAGAAATTAAAGATATTGCAAGAAAAGATTTAGATATTTTAGTAGAAAAACTTGCTGAAAATAATGTAAAAGTATTTAGGCCACTTAAAAAGAATTGGGAACTTGAATATAAAAAATTTGAAAAAATAACCACAGGCATGCATTGCTATAGCGCAAGGGATCTTTTACTTACAATTGGTAATAAAGTAATTGAGTGTCCAACACCTTATATATCTAGACAACATGAATTTATGGCATTTGAAAATATAAAAAAAGAAGCAATAAAAGACGGTTGTCAATGGTTATCAGCACCCTTACCAGCAATGAATAAAGAGGATTTCAAAATAGTTGGTGATAAAGCTACTTTAACTGAAGATTTTCCAATATTTGATGCTGCAAATATTCTAAAGTTTAATGACAAGTTGCTTTATTTAGTTTCCTGCACAGGAAATTATAAAGGTGCAGAATGGCTGCAGAGTATTGTTGGAAATGAATTTGAAGTAATAACATGGGACGGTGTTTATTCACATGCGCATATAGACTCGACGATTGTTTCTCTTAATCATGATACAATCTTATTAAATGGTTCACGTGTTAAAGAAGATAATATTCCCAAATTTCTTAAAGATAAAAAAAAAATTTGGATTAATGACCTTATACCAAGAAAATTTCATGAATTTCCCTACGCATCTAAATGGATAGGTTTTAATATAATGTCAATTAATCCAGATACGGTTGTGGTTGATACGATACAAAAAGAAATGATAAAGACATTAATTGAAGAAGGATTTAATGTTATTAATACACCAATGCACGAGTCTAGAACATTGGGCGGTGGATTTCATTGTGTTACTCTGGATTTAGAAAGAGTAAATGAATAAAATTAAGTTACACCGATTATAAATTAAAAAATATGAATTTTTAATATATTAGCTTTATAATTCCACCAAATTTATCAACTTTAAATAAATTTGATGCATGTATCAGTATACCGTTATTTCTCTTTCCAATTAATAAGGGCTTGTTTTGTTTTCTTGATTTATTTAATTTATTTAATTTAGTGGTTTCCCCCCCATTATCTAGAAATACTGGATCTAAGGTTTTTTTTGCAGCAAATATGGTATCTGGAAAACAATCATTAATCATCTTTATTGATCTTTTTAAAAATGATGAGGAAATATTATTAAAATTATCACTACAAATAAGAAGATATTCTTTATTTTGTGAATATCTTAAAATTATTTTTTTATAATAATTTAAAACATCAGAAAGATAAAAGTCTTGATTAGCACTTTCTTTTTTTTTTCTTTTATAGGTAAAAAATTTATTATTATTATTAATTTTTACATTACCATTTAAAAAAACCAGAAATTTACATTTAAAATTTTTATGAATTAAGTGTAAGTTTTTTATAAGACTTTTTGTAGTGGCTTTATTGTGAACATAGATAGGAAAAATATCACTTTGCTTAATTTGTAAATTATCAGAACTAAGTCCAAAACTTTTTTTATTAAATAAAATTGTTTCTTTTGTTTTTACTAATCTTTCAGGAGAATTATTATGATGTGAGCCATGATAATGAAAAACCTTGCTTTCTGAAGAATAGTAAATAAATTTTTTCTTCTTAAGCATTTGTGCTGCCCAATATCGATCTTCGAGATTCGTTATTGTGTTATCAAATTGATTATTTTTCCATTCACTTTTTCTAATAATACTGCAGGCATTATTGAATTGAGGATCTGTTTTTTGTAACTTATTTTCTGATCCATAAGTTAACATTAAATCTCTGATAGTTAAGTCATCGCTGAAATTTAATGAAACTTGTCTTGCATAAGATGCACATATTTTTAAGTTATTTTCAAGATTTGTAACTAAGTTTTTGATTAAAAAATTATCACAGGGAATGCAATGTGCGCTTATTATCAAAACATAATCACCTTTACATTTTGACATGCCAAAATTAAGCATTTTACCTGGAGCATAGTTTTGATTATATGTATATATTCTAACTTTTTTATAAAATTTTTTGATAATTTCAACGGTTCCATCGTTACTCTTATTATCCACCACTACAATTTCTAGGGGCTTAATACTTTGTTCACTTATCTTTTTAAGGCAAATATTTATCCACTTAGATTCATTAAATGCTCTTATCAAAACAGATATTTTTGGAATGTTTATTTTTTTTTTCATAAAAATTTTTTAAATTGCCCTGTAATATTATAGCAAAATTATTGTATTAATAGGATTTTGAACCATAAGGTACCCTATAAAACTACTGCAACCAATATTTAAATATTTCATATTATTTTTTTATTAGTTCTTTTGCCATTAGTAAATCCTGTGGAGTATCAATGTTTACAATTTTTCTATTTATTATTAAATAACCAGATTTTTTGGGAAGAATTTTTTTATATTTTAGAAGAGTTTTAGTTGAAAAAAAATAAGCTATTCCATTCCTTATAAAAATTTTTCCTAAACTTTGCCTATTTACAAATTTTGACCCGTTTTTATCGTGATATGTTAAGTATTTCTTATTTAATTTAAGTATTTTAATAGGATGGTATTTATTATTAATTTTAGAAACAGTCCAAACAGCATCCAATTTATTTTTTTTAAACAATTTATAACAAGATTTAAGGTCAGAAACTCTTCTAAAAGGGGATGTAGGCTGCAATAAACATACAGCATCAAATTTTTTTTTGTAAAATTTTTGGTATCTTGTGAGCTCAAACTTCATGACATCAAGATCATTTACTTTATCACTGGATAATATTTTTGGTCTTAAAAAATCTATGGGTATTTTTTTTTTTAATATTTTTTGATAATATTTTGAATCTGTGCTTACAATAATTTTATCAAACAGCGCACTTTTTTTTGCTATATCAAAAGCTAATTCAATTAAAGATTTGTTTTTTTTTAATTTTTTTAAGTTTTTATTTTTAATAGCTTTACTTCCTGATCTTGCAGGTATGATACACAAGATGTTCATCTTACTTATTTAGTTGCTTTAAAATTAAATGCAAGTATATGTAAATTTCTAGTTTCTATTAAAATATATGAAAAAAATTAATTTTATTGCTGAAATTGGCTGGAATCATATGGGCAATATTAGTTTAGCTGAAAGAATGATAAAAGCAGCTAGTAAAGCAGGGGCTGACTATGCAAAGTTTCAAACATGGAGAGTTAAAAATTTAAAGCCTGGCCCATGGGATATGGATGGTAGAAGAAAAATATATGAAAAAGCAGAACTTTCAAAGGAAGATTATTTTAAAATAAATAAAATCTGCAAAAAATATAAGATTAAATTTTTAACAAGTTTATTTAATCACTCAGATTTTGAACTGATAAAAAAATTAAATTTAAAAGAAATTAAAATTCCTTCACCAGAAAATAGAAATAAAAATTTATTAAATTTTTGTTCGAAAAATTTTAGTACAATTTATTTATCAACAGGAGCAGCAAATTTAAATGAGATTAAAAAAAGTTATAGTTTAATAAAAAAAAATAAAGTAAATTTGATGCATTGTGTTTCAGCCTATCCATGTGAATCAAGGCTGGTCAATTTATCAAGAATAAAAAAATTACAATCTATTAATAAAGCAGTGGGTCTTAGTGATCACAGCGACGGCATATTAAGTGCTATAATTTCTTTTTCTATGGGGGTTACGTTAATAGAAAAACATTTCACAATAGATAACAAATTGCCTGGAAGAGACAATAAATTTGCAATATTGCCTAAGGACTTATCTCAGTTAATAAAATCAGCCAATAAATTTAATCTTATGTTTGAAAATAAAAATAAAGGTTTTATTAAACAGGAGTCTGAAGTACGTAAGATTTATACCGGTAGATGGAGCAAATAATAAAAAATAAAATAAAATCAATCGATTCAAAAATTTTATTTGGAAAATTTGGTAATGGAAAATACTTTGGTTATAAAGGTAAGAAAATTATTAGTTTAGTTGAAATTAAGTTATCAAATAATTTATCTGGGTATGGAGAGAGTCTAGTAGGTATTTATTCACCAGATTTATATAAAAAAAATTTAGAATATTTATCTAAATTTTTTATAAATAAGAGCGTTCACGAATGTTTGGAAGTCTCAAAAAAACTTCAAAATAATAAATTTTTTTTTTATTCAGGATTGTTAAAAAGTATTCTAGCATCTATAGAAATTGCGATATTTAATTTAATAGCCAAATTAAAAAAAAAGACATTTGCAGAAGCTTTAAATGATCATTTTTTTTCAGGTAAAAAAAAATTACTTAATGAAATACCCGTTTATGCAAGCGCTGGTTCAATTAAAAGTACTTTAAGTGATTTAAAAAAAGATCTTTTATTATCTAAAAAATTAAAAATAAAAAATATTAAAATAAGACTAAATATAAAATCTGAATACAAAAAAAAAGTAGCAATTTTGAAAAATAATAATTTTAAATTTGCTATAGATTTAATTTCAAATACTTTTGAAGAAAATGAAATTTTAAAATTTCCAAGATTTTTAAGTTTCATAAAAAAATTTAATCCATTGTGGATTGAGGAAGTTCTCAATGTTGATAAATTATCAAGTTTTAAAAAATTAAAGCACAAAAATAAAATTAAGTATTCGTACGGTGAAAATTTTAATTCAAAGTTTGATTTTTATAATTTGATTAAATTTTATAAATTTGACTATATAAATATTGATATAAGCCACATAACAATAACAGAATTAGTGGATTTAGTAATTTTATTAGAAAGAAATAATCTAAAAAAAAAAATACTTTTCCATTGTTGGGGTGGGATTATTAATTTACAAACAAGTCTTGAGTTAGCATCTTTGTTTAAGGACCAAGTTTATATGACCGAATTTCCAATAGCAGATTTTTCACTTAATAATAACTTTATTTACAATGTTGATATTGTAAATTCAAAAGTTAATCTAAATTCAATTAATAGAATGAATATAAACAACATTTATTCAAAAGAAAAAAATTTGATAAAAAAAAAATTAATAAATAAATATGAATTTGATTTCAAAAAATAAAATTAAAATTATTTCTGATTTTAGATCAGATTTAGAAATGTTTAACTTAAATAAAAAAAATCTAGATATAATTAAAAAGAATTTTAAAAGTGACGTAACTATTAAATTCTTAGATTTAAAAAAAATTAAAAAAAAATATGATGCTGATATCTATTGGGGCACAAGAATAAATAATGAAATAATCAATAGGATTGAAAATTTGAAATGGATCCATTTCGGATCTGTAGGTGTTGATAAAATTAATCTAGAATTAGTAAAAAATCGAAAAATTAAAGTTACAAATAGCAGAGGAATAAATACTGATGCTATGATAAATCTTATAATTTATTATTTAATAGACACTTCAAGGAAGCTCAACTTTCTAACAAAAAAAAATAAAAGAAGTAACTATGAAACGTTATTTTCAAATTGCAAGGATTTGTCTAAACAAAAAATATGTATATTAGGGTACGGTAGAATATCAAAAAAAATGGAAAAAAATTTAAATTTGTTAAATATAAATTATAGATATTTTTCAAGAAGAATATTTAATTCAAAAAAAATAATTAATGAAAAAAATTTTATTAAATTATTACCTAATTTTGATACTATTATTAATTTATTGAAAGCAGATAAAAAAAATATTAATTTTTTAAATATGAAGTTATTTAAAAAAATGAAGAAAGAAATTAATTTAATTTTAGTTGGAAGAATTAAAACGGTAAATCTCAAAGATTTGTATAGTTTTTTATTAAAAAACAATAGATCGACTTGTTATATTGATGGAATATCAACAGAGGAAAATTATCATTTATTTAACAAGATTAATAAATTAGAGAATGTATTTATCAGTCCTCACATAGGTGGATATTTTAAAGATTATTGGAATATACAAACAAATTTATTTCAAAGAAATTTATCTCTCTATCTTAATAAAAAAAGATTAATTAACGAAGTGAAGAATATATGAAAAAAAAACTTAACGATATAAATAAAAAAGACTTGGTAGACTTTTTTAAAATTTTAGATTATTTCAAAATTAATGACCTGACCGCTAATCATGCTTCAGTACTATCTTCTGATGAAAAAGGTTTTTTTATAAACCAGCATCAGCATTTATTTTCTCAAGTTAAAGTAAATAACTTGGTATATGTAGACTTAAAAAGTGATTTTTCGAAAAAATATTCAAATATTAACAAAGCTGGATTTTACATACATAAATTTATTCATAATTCTAACTATGGACCTAAGGCCATATCACACACACACTCAATAAATAGTGTAGCAATTTCTTGTTTAAAAGAAGGATTTAATGAAAAACTTAATCAATCAAGCATGAGGTTTTTTAGAAGAATAGAATACCTAAATTATTCTGGTATGGTTATTGATAAAAAAATTGGAAAAGAACTTTCGAAAATAATAAAAAAAAATACAAAAGTAATTATTCTTAAAAATCATGGGTCAATAATCTTTGCTGATACAATTGAGGAACTTTTTCATTTAACTTTTCATTTTGAAAAATGCTGTAACATTCAACTATCAATAAAAAATCAAAGTAAAATTAACAAAGTAAGTGATGCAATTGCAAAATTAACATGTGATCAACATGAGGGTTTTGGCCCAGTTGGAGATATGTCTTGGAAAGCCTCAAAAAAATTAATTAATAATATTTTATAAAACAAAGTGGCATATTTAGTCAGTTCAAATATTGAAAAAAAATACGAAAAAAAATTATTCTTAAAATTAAAATTAAAATATTGGAAAGTTTTTTCTAAATTTAGAAAGATTAAACGTATTTTGAAAAAGCCTTTATATAAAAATGTTTATCTTAATAATAATAGTAATTATAGAGAAATAATTAATAAAAAAAATTTACTTAAGGGCTCTATTTTTTATAAAGATAATTCTTATTGCTTTATAGAGAATATTCTAGATGAATATTTTTACTCAAATCTTCTAAAAAATTTTCCACCAAAAGAATTCTTTCTACCACCAAGACATTTGAGCAAACAATACAATTTTGGGTTTAAGTGGGTAAATGATGTAAATGAAACAGATTTGAAGACTGATTATTTTCATGAAGTAAACCATTTTTTTCAAGCTTTAAAGAGCACTTATTTTTTAGATTTATTAAATTCATTTACTGATGATCAAAAAAAAAGAAGATTATATAGTTATATTCTTACCTTAGCTAATGAAGGTGATGTTTTATTCCCGCACAAAGATTCAATAACTAATTTAGATGAAAAGGCAACATTAAGTAAAAAAGAAACTGCACTAAATATGATTTTTTTTATAAAAGGAAAGAAAAACAGTAATGGAAATATTGGTGGAACAGGTATTTATTTAGATAATGAATTTAAAAAACCCATCTTTGTTCCAAAAAATCTTAATAATTCTTTGTTAATTTATAGGTCTGATGCAAATTTCTTTCATGGATTTGACAAGATGGAAAAGAATTCTCAAAGATTCACAGTTAATGCTCAATTTGCAGTATAATATTATAATTTTAAAATCTTAAATATATTCATAAAAAACTGATAATAATTATTAAATGAAAAAAAAGGTTCTAATTATTGTATCTGATAATTTCATGTTTAGAAATTATATCAAGACGAAAACTTTTAATAATATAAAAAAAAAATACTATTGTTATTTTTTGTTTGATAAATCAATAAATTTTAAAAAATCTACAATAAAAGAAAAAAAACATTTTATATTTGAATATCCAGAAAGTGAAAAAAATAAATATAAGAATTATCATTTATCAAGAATTTTTAAAAAAACTCGAAAGTCTTCAACTTATATTTTGTTTAAAAAAATTTTTTTAAGTTATAATAAATGGATAGATCATAATAACGAAAATTTAATTTATAAATTTTTGTTTGCACCTTTAAGAATATTGATTTTTATCAGAGATTATCTAAGATATTTCTACTTAAAACTTAATTTTTTTGATTTTTTAAGAAATTATTTTGAGAAGAAAATTAATTTAAATAATAATTTAAAAAAAAAAGTTTTAAAAATTAATCCAGACATAATAATTTTACCTACTAAAGCAAGTGATTCTTATTATTTTGATTTAAAAAAAATTTCAGATAAATACAAAATAAAATTATTGTACTTAATTGATAATTGGGACAATGTTTCATCCAAATCTTTAATATTTCAACAACAGTTTTATGGAGTATGGGGAAAACAATCTTACAATCAGGTAAAGTGTATCCATGATATAAATCTTAAAAATACATTTATTTTAGGCTCTCCAAGATTTGAAAGCTACTTTAAATTAACAAATAAGAAAATTAAAAGCCATTATAAGTTTAAATATATTCTTTTTTTAGAAAATACCTACCCAAGAGAAATTATTGCATTAAAATATTTAGATGATTACATAAATAAAAATGTGGCTTTAAAAAATTTTAAAATAATTTATAGACCACATCCTTGGAGAAAAAGTAGAGAGATAATTAATATAAAAAATTATAAAAATGTGATAATCGACAAACAAATTGCTAAAGCTTATAAGAAAAAAGAATTTTCTAAGAATTTTCAGCCAAATCTAAATTATTATCCTTCGTTAATTAAAAATGCAGAATTTATTATTGCAGGACCTACAACGATGGTAATTGAGTCATTAATTTTTAGGAAAAAAATACTTTTACTTGCTTTTAAAGAGTCCGAACACTCTTATTCACCACATAACTTGTTAAAGTATTCTGAACATTTCAAAGGAATAAACACATTTAATAATATCATCATAAACAATTCACTGAATAATTTAGGTAAAGATATAAATAAGATTTATCATATAAAGCAAAGTATGGAAAAACAAATTGACCATAAAAGAAATTATTTTTTATATAGAGATACGAAAGGTTATAAATCAAGACTACAAAATATTATAAAAAAAATATTAGTTTATAAAAATGTTTAAAAAAATAAAATATTAGCCATCATCCAAGTATGAAAATTTATTTAAAAGGTTTTAATTTAATAAAGAAAAAATTTAAGTTTAGTATACTAATTTTAGTTTTGTTAACAATAATAGGTGCACTTCTTGAGGGTCTAAGTATAGCGCTATTATTACCCTTAATGGAACTTTTGATTGATCCAGAAAAAATACTTAATAATGATTTTGTAAACCTTTCAAAATACATTGATGAAGAGATTTCAAGAGACAAGATTATTTATTATTTTCTCTTTTTATTTTTTGTAATTTTTCTCGTAAAAAATATTTTTGTAATTCTAATTAATTATTCACAATCTAAAATACTTTTAAAAATTAATTTTTATTTGTCAAATTCTATATTTGAAAAACTATTAAATGAAAACTTTTTAAATGTTATAGAAAAAAAATCATCATCAATAATTAGAACTATGATTTCTCAAACTAGTACATTTTCAATAAATTTTATTAATTCTTTGACTATTTTACTTTCTGAACTATTAACCTTTTTTGTAATATTAGCTTTTGTATTAATTTTAACTATAAAAGAATTTTATTTAATACTTTTTGTTTTAATGATTATTCTTATTATTTATTATCTTGCATTAAGGAATAAAATTTATGATCTTTCCAAAAAAATTGAAACCCAAGAGATAGAAAGACTTAAAAACCTTACTAACGGGATTGACTCTATTAATGAAATTAATATTTTTAATATAAAAAATTATTTTATTAAAAATGATTTAGGGATTAATAAGAAAATTATTAAATACGGACTCATAAAAAGTTTAATAAGAATATTCCCTAAATCGCTTATTGAGATTATACTAATTTTAATTTTTGTAATTTTTGCTTTTTATCTTACAAAAAATAAAATTAGTATTATTGATTATGTACCTTTTATGACTATTTTAGCTGCAGCTTTATTTAAATTTATTCCAACATTGAACAAATCTATGCTTGCAGCACAAAGAATTGTGCAGTCGAAACCAATTATTGAGAACATTTACAATAATTACCTTAGCCCAATAAATCAAGAAGTTAATCAGAATTTGGAAGAAAAAAATTTTAATCACTCATTTAGCAAAGAGATAATATTCAAAAATATTTCATTTTCATATCCTAAATCAAATAAAATGGTTTTTGAAAATCTTAATTTTAATATTAAAAAAAATGAAAAAATTGCAATTTTTGGAAATACAGGCTCAGGCAAGTCCACTTTAATTAAGATGTTGATAGGTGTAATTCCACCAAATTCAGGAGAAATTAAGGTGGATGATGAAAATATTTTGAAAAATATAGAAAGTTGGCGAAATTTAATTAGTTATGTGCCGCAAAAATTATTTTTGTTTGATTCCAATTTATCCAATAATATCAACTTATTTGATATTCAAAACAATAAAAAATTTAAAGATATAATTAATAAAGTTTTTCTCTCTAATGAAAATTTTTTAAAATTAGATCAAACTACAAAGGATAATCAATCAAAACTATCAGGTGGTGAAACAAAAAAAGTTGGAATTGCAAGGGCATTGTTTAA
>CENJ01173861.1_pt1 | contig 21809 bp, 25 predicted proteins | sample 356161 | NCBI WGS metagenome assembly CENJ01 (sample SAMEA2619531, study PRJEB7988) | marine metagenome | biome: marine biome (ENVO:00000447); feature: surface water layer (ENVO:00002042); material: "saline water (ENVO:00002010), including plankton (ENVO:xxxxxxxx)" | depth 5 m
TGTGGCAAAAGATGTAGTAGAAAATGTTATTGAAGAGGTAGAAAATGTTGAACAAAATAAAGATTCTAACGAAAATAATGCTACAGTTATTGATGAAGAGAATACAATTGTACCTGATGTGGCAAAAGATGTAGTAGTAGAAGAAGAAGTAAAATATGAACCTGAAATATTTGAATTTGGAGCAGATATAAATCAGCTTTTGACGCTTATTATTAATACATTTTATTCAAATAAGGATATTTTTTTACGAGAACTCATTTCAAATTCAAGCGATGCATTAAATAAAATAAGACATGAAAGTTTAACTAATCAGGATGCTTTAAAACATGAAAAAGAATTAACTATTCGCATTTCAATGGATCAAAAAAAAAATACGATTACTATAACAGATACTGGTATTGGTATGACAAAAAATGATTTAATAAATAATTTAGGTACTATTGCAAAATCAGGGACAAAAGCTTTTATGGAATCACTTGCATCAACTAAAGATGTAAATATGATAGGTCAGTTTGGTGTGGGATTTTATTCTGCCTATTTGGTAGCAGACAAAGTATCTGTTACAAGTAAGCATAATGATGACGACCAGCATACATGGGCTTCATCTGCTGGTGGAAAATATACAATTGTCAAGGATAGTATTAGTGAAAAATTAGATATAGGGCGAGGTACTAAGATGGTTCTAACATTGAAAGAAAACATGAAAGACTATACTAACCCACAATTTATTCAATCTCTTATTAAAAAACATTCTGAATTTATAAGTTTTCCCATTCAACTAAGTGTACAAGAAGAAGATGATGCTGACACTGAAAAAACAACAAAAGATGTTGTAAAAGATTGGAAAACAGTAAATAATAAAGATCCTATTTGGATTCGTCAATCCGATGAAATATCACATGAAGAATATGCAACATTTTATAAATCAATCACAAGTGATTATGATGAACATGCTGGAGTAAAACACTTTAAAATAGAAGGTAATTTAGATTTTAAAGCTTTATTGTTTGCACCACGTCATGATGATATAGATATGTTTGGAAATACTCAAAATACTCAAAGTAATATAAAATTATACGTAAGACGTGTATTAATTATGGAAAATTGTGCAGATTTAATGCCTCAATGGTTATCATTTATGAAAGGTTTAGTGGATTCAGAAGATTTACCATTAAATATTTCGCGAGAAATATTACAGCAAAATAAAGTGTTAAAGGTAATCAAAAAGAGTTTAATAAAGAAATCTATTGAATTGTTTTCGGAAATGAGCGAAAATGAAGGAAAGTATAACGTGTTTTATAATGCATTTTCTAAAAATTTAAAAATTGGTATTCACGAAGAAAAGAATTATAAAGAAAAGTTAGCATCTTTATTGCGTTATCATAGTAGTAAAAGCAATGATTCCAAAACGTCTTTTGATGAATACATAAGTCGTATGAAACCAAATCAAGAAGGAATTTATTATATTTCAGGAGAATCATTAGAAATACTAAAATCATCTCCATTTACAGAAAAACTAAAACAATTAGACTATGAAATCGTTTACATGACTGATTCAATAGATGAATATACTATACAAGAAATTAATACGTTTAAGGGTAAAAAGTTAATTTCAATTGCTCAATCAAATGTAGATTTAAATGATGAAAATGAAAAAAAAGAGTTTGATAAATTGAAGAAACAAAACGTAAAATTGTGTAATATTATTAAAGAAATATTAGATTCCAAATTAGAAAAAGTCGTTGTTTCTCCTCGTTTAAATGAAACACCATGTATTTTAGTATCTGGCGACCATGGATGGACTGGAAATATGGAAAGAATTATGAAAGCACAATCTTTAAATAACGATAATGGTGCAAAAAATTTAAAGTTTAAAAAAATTATGGAAATAAATCCAAATAATAAAATTATGAAATCTTTATCGAAGCATCTAACACAAGGTAATAAAATAAATAAACAAGTAAAAGATTTAGTTTTACTATTATATGATACTGCATTGTTAAATTCTGGATTTTCATTAGAACATCCTAGAGATTTTTCAAATAGAATACATAATTTAATTGAGTTAGGTCTAGATACCGAAGAAGATGAAAAAATAAATATAGAAAATGAAGAAAATAACCAGGTAGAAGAAGAGGACGAAATACAAGAAGACAATGAAATGGATGTTAATGAAAAGGTTAATAAATTAGCAGAAACAATTGGTGATAAAGAAATGGAAAAAATTACAAATTTAATGAATGCTGGAATTAAACCAGATAGTCCTGAAGGAGCAAAACAAATCATGGAAGCTTTGGGTGGTCAAGAAAAAGCGCTTCATTTATTACAAGAAGCAGGCAAACTCCAAGGAATGGATAATATAGGTAATAATATTCCAAAACAAGAACCGCCCAAAAGCACGCCAAAAATGGATGACATAATGAAAATGATGGGTAATGAAGATACTGCACCAGATATGGAAAATATTATTAAAATGATGTCAGGTATAGGTGGAGGCGGGGCTCCAAATATGGAAGAGTTAATGAAAATGGCAAAATCATTTGGGAGTAATCCTGATATCATGAAGATGATGGGTGGCGAAGGTGGCCAAAATATTGCAAATATGATGAATATGATGGGTGGCGATAGCGGTGGTCCAAACATTGCAAATATGATGAACATGATGGGTGGCGATAGCGGTGGTCCAAACATTGCAAATATGATGAACATGATGAAAAACATGGGCGGCGGAGGTGGTTGCGGTAATAATAATTGCAGTAATAGTAATTGCGAAGATGTAATAAATAACAGCGGAAATGATTATCAAAATGGTCCAAGTGGTCCAAGTATAACCGAAATTCCATCATTAGATAATGTAGATTAATGTTATAAAATATGCAGTTTCAAGTGTATAAGACCACTTTTAATTCATCACCATGGTTAGGATACAAATAAGTGATTGTTTTATACCATGGCTTTTCAGGATTTGATTGTTCATTTACTAACATAACTGCTATTTGTTTTCGAAATCTACTAATTTCATCAATCATGCTTATTCTCCCTGTTAAAAAAGGATGCATCCTTGATTTAACAATTTGAATAACCATACCTTTTTTAACCTTCGCAGGATAAACATACCCAAAAATTAAACTACGAATTTCATATATATTAAATGGATTTCTTTGCATAATATATTATATAATTAAATTATTTAAATAATATATAAGTATGAGTAAACCAAAATTAATAGGAAAGGGTGCATTTAGTTGTGCATTTATGCCGGGTTTCAATTGCAATGGAAAAACGGTAAATGATAAGGTAACAAAAGTGACGGCAGAAAAAGAACAATCAAAAAATGAATATTTATTAGGTAAAATAATAAAAAATGTTGAAAATTATAAAGATCATTTTGTAGTACAAGAATCATTATGTTCTGGACAAGTATCGTCAGTATTAAAAACATATACACAAGAATGTAATTTCTTACAAGAAAAAGGAAACTCAGATTTATACATTATGAAATCTGAATATTTAAACACGATACAAATACCTACATTTTTTGAAAAAAATAATAATATGTATTTATACGTAACATTTTTTCATCATATTATTAAAAGTATTGAAATATTAATATCTTTAAATATTGTACACTATGACTTGCATTTTGGAAATTTATTATTAAATAAAAATAATGGATTACCAGTTATTATTGATTTTGGTCTGTCTTTTGTACCTAGTGAATTTATTAAAAATAAAAAAATAAATTACAAACTTTTAAATGAAAAGTTTTATGTATACGAACCTAGTTGGCATAATTGGTGTTTGGAAGTGCATTTTATAAATTGGTTTACAAATTATAAAACTAAAAAATATTTAACTATGCGCGATATTAGATTATTAATTAGTCAATTTATAAATAAAAATATTATTATGAAGAATTTTTCAAATTCATTTAAATATGATTATGAAAAAAGTGCTTTAGAATTTTTTTCTGTATATGCAAATAAACCTAAACGCAATGTTATATATTCTTTATTAAAATTTTGGAATACATGGGATATGTATAACGTAAGTGTTGGTTTTTTATTAATTTTAAAAAAATATAAACGCTTTAATAACTTTATGAATATGTTTTTAAAACTTTTGATGAATAATATAAATCCTAATCCATACAAACGATATAGTATAAGTCAAAATATAGATTATATTAAAAAAATAGAAAATATAAAGATTGAAAAAACAACGGAACTTGATAAAATAAATAATAAGGATATTATACTCCATTCTTATAGGATTAAACCAAACACAATTTAATATTTTTTTGTAATTCGTCTCATTATATTTCTACGTCGTTTGGTTTTACTTCTTTTTTTCGCATTCATATATTCTATCGTATCTTTTAAAATATCAATATAAGATTTATATTTTTGAACACGATATTTTTTTAAAAATGCGATTTTTAAATCTTTCATATAAAATTGAAAGAGAATAAAATATATACAATATAATTAATCATGGTTAGAAATAGTTACGGAGGAAATCGTGCTAAAAAACAAGCTCGCAAAAACAACACTGGCAATGGTGGTAATTATAGTAATAACAAACTCCGATTACCAAACGAAGATGAACCCGATGAAAAATTTGCAATTGTTACAAAAATATTAGGAAATGGACAATTAGAAGTACAATGTATTGATAATAAAATACGCATTTGTATAATTAGAAATAAATTTAAAGGCAAAGGAAAACAAGATAATAATATTAAACTAAATACATGGCTCCTTGTAGGAGTAAGAAGTTGGGAAGTAGTTTCTGTAAATAAAAAAGGCGAACTTAAAAAAGAAAAATGTGATTTGCTAGAAATTTATAACGATAATGATAAGGAAAAACTCAAAGAGCGATGTAATATAGACTTTACACCACTTCAAACCGAATATGATAATGAAATCGCCGTATCTAATATTGATTTTGTAAGTGACGAAAATAATATGGTAGTAGATGTTGCACCACAACCTGGGTCAAAATCTTTGTTTGTAGATGAAATCGATAATGATGAAATTGATATTGATGAAATTTAAATTTCATCATCACTAACCGGTTCTTCTACTTTTACTTCTATACTTTTTAGTTTATAACGACAAACAGGGCATATTGCTGATTCAGTTTGTAACCATTTTTTTATTGCATTTGGATCAAAAACATGTTTACAAGGCAATTGTGTTATATATTCTCCTTCTTCAAAATCATGTTTTAAAATAGGACATTCTTTACAATGTATATCTTTATTATATTCTACATATTTTAATTGTTTTTCACCTTCATCTGATAATAAATATAAATAGGCAGGCTTATCACTATATAAAGAATTTTCTAAAATATCATTTACAATATCGTCATCGTCTTCAAACGTTTCCGTTACTTCTGAAATAACAGAAGGAAATGTATATGCATTATTTGTAAGTATTGGTGAAATAGGAATATTATTTATTATTGTTGTAATATTAGATGATGAAGAAGGATGAATTGAAGATTCATATGATATTGCGCGTGAATGTTCATTAAGAGAATCTATCAAAGATAATATATGACTATATCTTTGTATATCATCATCCATTTACTATATATATATAAAAATATTTAAATCAAATTAAGCTCATACAATTATATCTTTCATTTTTAATAATATCCAAAAACATATTCCAAGGATTAATATCCTTCAAAAATTCTGAGCCCTTATTTACAAAAGCGTTTAACAATGCTGGACTATTGCCAGATACCATTGCTACATTTCTAGTAGTAGATAATGTTGGAAACCCATCTGTAGGTCTTAAATTCCAAAATATAATACTTGGTGGAGTATAAGGTATTCCATGTATCTTCATGCCCATATCATGATACATTTTTTCAATATTTTCATGCATTGTTTCAATCTTTATTGAGTCTTTTATTGATTCATTAAACTGCATGTCTGATAATATTAGAAGTACCAAATTACTAATTTCATCTGGGGATAAATGATTCTTTACACTTGCATGCAATATTAGTTTAAACGCTTCTTCAATATTTGTTGTCATACCCCAATCACCCCTTAATATTTTATCGGTTTTTGTAATCAAACTGTCTTTCTCCTCATAAATTACCCAAGAAGGCGTATCTGAAAAAGTCAACACACGGTTAGGAATTTTACTACATTCAGAACAACGAATTCCTAATCCAATCGCACTATATAAAGGTACACCATTATCACAAGTCATTGAACCAGATACATCTACCATAGGAATAATATTTTCTAAATTTTTATTTTGTGTTTTATTATCTAACCACTGTAGTTCTAAAATATCTATTTCTGATTTATCTAAACCTATAAAACGTGTAGCCTTCTTTATCATTTCATAGATTGAAACACGTTTTCCTTTAATACCTTGTTTTCCTTGTTTTACTTTATTCTTCATATCTTCAATATACTTTTTCAAGTTTTCTGCACATATAATACGGTCATGCTTGTCTATATCACTAGATGATTTGTTTTTGTATAAAAATGCGTTGCTTTGTTTACTCATAGTAATACTTGTTACATTATTAAAATCTATAGATGACCATTCTTGATTGCATTGTTTAATTTGAGTAGTATCTAATGATTTATTCATTTTACCAATCATTTGGCGATATAATTTTAACTTCTGTATTTTAGATGTTGGGCATTTTAAATTTAAATGGGCAAATGATTTACAGAAATAATCTGCAATTAGCGGAACTAACCAGCCAAATTTTTTTGATTTTTCACGAGGAGCCCACTTTGCTACAAGTGTTCTTTCATTTTTATAAATACACTCTTTTGCTAATTGTTCTCCATACATTTTAGCAATAACATGTATCACTTCATGGTCTTTGTTAATTTCTGGAATATTTTCTATGCAATAATTTGCAAAATATTTTAGATCTTTCCAACTACCAAATGAATGATTATCAACATTTTCAACAAAATATGTTAATGCTTGTGTTATATTTTTTGGATTAGCATTGCATTTTACATAACATAATTCTACCCATATACCGAGCATTTCATAAGACAAATTATATAGCCCTTTTCCATCTATTATATCACGTGTTTGTGCTATAAGCTTATAACAATATTGTATAATATCTTTATTTTCTTCGTAATTTTCAAAACATTTATACAATAAATCTTTATACATTTCAATTGCCTTATTGTTTTGTTTAGATAATACTAACTGAAAATATATTTGTACTAATACTTCTTTAGACTCTTTTGACCAATCATGTTGACCGCAATTATTTTCTCCCAAATTACGATTAGAATATTGGTCCAGAGCATGTACTAATTTAGACGACATCATTGTATATATTTGATGTGTGTCTTTATATCCTTTTCTTTGTCATTCTCCCCCTGTTAAAATTAACTTTCTTTGTTTGGTTTCTTACTGGTTTTGATTTGCTAAAAATAATATATAATGAATTGAAATCATTAAACATAGAAATAGTATCCGAAAAAGTCACGTCGTTTATTGTTTTTAATTTATGTAAGTATTTATACTCATTTACATCTTCATTTGTTAAAAAGTCGTATATTTTACCAGGTTCTAGTGATACATTATATTTTAATATGGATGATAAATAGTATTTGGTATTTAAAATATATTTATTATCATTAATAATGTATATCAATTGATCTTTACTAACTATATTATCTGAAATATCTATATTTTCTTGACGTATTTTTTCTAACTCTCCTTTATTTTCATAAAAAAAATACACATTAATATTTGTTACTTGTTCTGAATAAAAAATATCATAATTTTTTTCTAAATTTTGTAAACTAGTTGCCCAATCATCATCATCATTTGTCTCTTCTAACTCACTTAATTGTTTTTTTAAATCAGAAGTTTCTTCTTTTACCGGAGCTTCTATAGCCACTTCCATTATAAAATTTACGTATATTTATAATCGGGTGAATAAACTCATTTAGATATAATGTATCACTAAATCACATTTTTTATATTGACATAAAACGTTTATCGATTAAATCAAAATCATTTGTCATTTCACCATCCGAATCTACATAAACATCGGAATCGGATTCATCTTCTGAATCACTTTCAGACATATAATAATCGTCTTCAATAGGTAAATCTTTACATTCGTAATAAGCTTCTGGATGATGTCCATTTACATCAATATATGCTTGCAATTCTCTATCCCACTTATTTACTAATGGTTGAAGTGCTTTTTGATAATAAAGATGTATTTCTTCTTTTGTCATTGTATTTTCTTCTGGTGTTTCATTACTTGTTTCAGTTTCTATTTTTTCTGTTTTTTTTGACAAATATGATTTCTTATCTAATTTAATCCAACCAATAGGAAGAACTTCTTCATCATTTTTTTCTGGTTCGATTTCAATTAGTGCCATTTTAGCAGCACTTGTATAACTTATATTTTTATCCATCTTTACTGGTGGTAACTTATTTGATATAGAAAGCTCCGGGAAAGCATCTTTGTAAGATTCTTTATTATCTTGCGTCTTTTTACTTTTTACACGAAGATGTGGTGGTACATAAGCCATGTTTATATTAAGGAGTTAGATTTTAATTATATATTTTAAATAAATATTATTTCAACTTTTTTATATTAATATACTAATGAAGATTAATATAGAAAACATTCATTTTAAAAATGCATTGGTATCTTGTTTACAAGCATATGACATTGATTTCAAGGAAAATGGAAACTTTTTAAAAACTACAGTTACAATGAATGATGTTAAAACACATAAAATACAAAATATAGACCAAAATAGTGGTTTATTTTTAAAGGATATGTACTTAATGTTATATTTTTTAAACGAAGAAAATCATACTATTATAAGTTGTTCATTAGATGATATTGTATTAATAGATAAGCATTATTTTTTTATAAATCCCGAGAAAATTATAAAATGCGATGAAGAAACATTTACATTAGAATATCCTATATCATTAGATGAATTCTCACCTCCGGAGTTACATTATATGGAAGAGCTGCCACAAAGCTTACCAAATCAAACTATTTTTTATAGTTTAGCATGTATATTATATTATTTTATAACTCATAAAGTCTACAAAAAAACAAGCGATTTAAACATTATGTATTATTCTCCATTATATTATTGTTTAAAACGAATGCTTTATTTAAATCCACAACACCGTAAATTTTTATATATTTAATTTATATAGAATGTCTATTGCAATATTAAAAAAAAAAAGCAATATAAAAAAACGAGGTGTTTCAAAGGGCGAGCATGGATTTTCATTAAATGGATACAGAAGATTAAATAGTAGTAGTTTAGTTGGTGCAAGTTTAAATGCTCGAAGAAGAACGTATACACCTATGAAAGGTTCAGCTATTCGTGGAAACGGTAGTAATTGCTGTGGAAATTATGGTAAAAATGCAATTCCCGCAAACAAGTTATGTACAATAGATCAAATAGTAAAACCTTCTGTAGTTAGTACTAAGGGTATGATTTCGAACCGACTTAGAAATTGTGTATCTTATCCTGGATATGTTGTTAAAAATAATGACCGTCTAGACTATGAAAGATATTTACAAAATAAAACAGGAGTAGTTGGTAGTTGTGTATCTATGCAATTAGATGCTGGAATTAAAGAATATGATAAGAATGTTTGCAGCAGTTTTACAAATAAAACACATCATTATGTTAAAGATGATGTTACAAAAAATCAAAGTGATTATTTAAAAACGGACTATTTGAAAAATAAATGTGTATTGACCATTCCAACCGGAAAAAATGCTATACTATTAAATTCAAGCGGTCAAGTTACAAATGGTGTAAACGTATTTATAACTGGAGGGTCATATACATTTTATTTTAATATAGGCACAATTGAAACAATATTGGGGAAATCAGTAATTAACCGAAGCTCATATACTTTAGTAATGCCTTCTCTTAGTACTTATTGTAATAGTAATAGCAATTTAGAAATTGTTGGAATAAATGGAACAAAAACATATACTGTTTTTAATACCGGTGCACACGTATATAATTAATAATAAGTTATTATTTTTGTAAAATTAAAAATAATAACACCATATATGAGCTCACGAAACTCTAATTTACGAAAAAAATATAACATTCCGAAAACAAATATTGATAGTGAAAACGATGAATCAAAACCTAATAACGAAATAGCATGTGAAGAATCACCGCGTACAATAACAAATAAATACAATCAATTGGAAACCTCTGAATTAATAGATACATTAAACAAAGATTTGCAAGAGGAAAAAGAAAAATGTAAAGTTTTAGAAGAAGGAAATTATGATGCAAAAAAGAGAGAGTTGCTTGAATTTTCTGAAAGATATAGTGAAATAATTTATCAGCATATGAAAGTATTAGAAGAAACTGTAAATGAACTTAAGAAAATGGTAGAAAAAAACAATACTTTATCTACAGCAAAAGTAGATTATGAAGATTATATATCGCGTTCTGATACAAAGAACTTATTAGAAACTATTACAAAATTATCGCAATTAAAAAAGGACGGGGAGTCTTTTTTAATGAGTCGGCGCACCAAGAAATGAACGGTGCGCCCGAAATAAATATTGGTACTAAAATTTGTCTCTATATTAAAAGAATGTGGAATGGATTATGCAGTTTTTTTTGTTAATGTATAATATAGAACAGATGTTAACCACTTCTTATTTTCAAAAGGTAAAAGACCTTTTGAGTAATCCAAATACTACTTCATTCCCTATATCTATTTATGTAGAAAGTTATAAAGATGTAGTAAAAGAATGGATTAAATTTAAATCTACACAAAAGTTAACATTTGACGATTTTACAATAAAACAAGCATTTCAATTTCATTTAACACATGACAACCATGTTTTATTATTTCATGCGTTGCATTTTGATATGTGTTTATTGATGTGTAAAATCGATGGAATTTATAAATTTATTTCTGTACCATGTACAGGAAATGATATTTACGAAAGAAATTTTATAGCTACATATGTATAATGATAGCTATGGTAGATCATATCAAATCTATAAAACCGAAAAGATATGCTTTACCCTTATTAAGTAGTGGAGGATTATTATTTTTTAAAAAGTTTCAAAATTATATATATACACCTCCAATAGTATTTTTCGTGTCATTTATTTTATTTTTGAACTTTCCTATTATAGTAACCTATACTAATTTAAAGCCTCTATATTTTGAAGACCTATTTATAGATATGTCTCAACTTCCCACTATTAATATTCAAAAAAATGCAAAAAAATCATTTGAAAATTATTATTTATGGATATTAATAACAACAAATGCGTTATTAGTATCTGCATTATCAAATTATTGGTTATTTAAAACAAGAGATACGCATTCTTATTATGAAGTCATTGGTGTAACAGGTGGAATACTGAAAATATTTCAAGTAATAAATCATTATTCGGGAACACTTATTTTAAAATATATTCAAAAAACAATTGATAAAAAACAAAATGTACCAGAAATATTTCAATATGAAACAAATAATATTAATGTTTTAGTTCAATCTTCATTACAAGATAGCGTAAATAGCTATAAAAATACCATAATAGATGTCGAACTATAATTTATTTATAATGATGTATTGACCATGCAATTAATCCTATTAATGCATCAACAAGTAATATTATCCAAGCAAATGGCTTTTTTTTTATTGCATATAATGCAAATAAAAGATATAAAATACCATGTATTGGTCTATAATTATTCCACCATACTTTACCACCAGTGAATCCTTTATTTTGTCTTGAACCACTCAAATATATATATGTAAATCCTATAAATGGCAATAAGGCTAAATACCCCGCATAGGGTAAATAATCTAAAGGGATATATTTAGAAATAATGGCTAAAAGTATTCTTACGCTTAAGCATTTCATTAAAAAAGAATATTTGAGATTCATTTTGTATATAATAAAACATTATTATTTTTGGTAAAAAAAAAATAACAATGAAAATTATATGACCGCAATCCGACCAGCTAACTCTAGTCTTAGAGACAAAATCGATACGGATGGTTACAATAGTATATTGAATGAAATTAATGCTCAATATACGGAAATGGATAAATTTATTACTAATTTAAATAGTGATATTTTATCTATTAAAGATTTTGAAAATGAAATGTTAAAAGATAGAGCACGGGGTTATGACGTTGGAACCTCTCTTGACACACTTGGTTTTCAAAAAGATTCGTTACAAATAGATTTGGATTTTTTTGTTCACATGAAAGACGTATACATTAAAAAATTATACGGTGATTTATATAAATATTGCGAGGCTATTATTGAAAATGCGTTAGCCATTGAAGATATACCAGATGGTTCTACGCGAGAAACTGTAAAAGCAAGAAAATTCAGAAATATGGTTCCTTATCCTCCCCCAATGGTAGCAAATCCAGCAGCTTTGGATGAAAATGGAGCACCTGTAGAAGGAGAACCAGCTGAAATTGAAGATCCGTTTGTAAAATATGACATGAATGAAATATTTGCATTGATTAACACTACCACTTCCAATTTACGCGAATTGGCAGATGATATTGGTACATTTACCCAGCGTATTGAAAATGCTCAACAAAAAGAAGCGCGTGGTTTTAGTGTAGGAAATTTGATTATGAATTTACAAAGCCAGGAACAAAAATTAACATTAGAATTTTCAACCTATATTGAAAGACTTGGTAAATTTTTAGAACAAAATAAATCGTTTTCTGTTAGATGTTTAAATAGAATACAAATGATTTCAAATGAAATTGTAACAAAAGAAGAACTAGACGAAGCCACAGAAGATAATGATAGTGGAGAAAATGATTCGGCGTAAATAATTTATATATATTAATAAATTGAATTAGAGAGTATAGTCTAATTCAATTATAAATGACTCTCCGAGAGCTACGAATTTTTGTAGACGAATCTACTTCAAGTCTTAAAACATCATATATAAATGCTGCAAATATTCATAATGAAAAAAATATTAATAGTTTTACGTGGATAGATGGGGTTAAGTGTTTATGTCCTGATTCGGGGTTTGATATATTTTACCCTGGTGAAACAGAATGTCTCGATTTTACAAATACTATTACAAAAAAAATAGATTTTAAAATAAGTGCATGTATGTTGGATAATAGTAATCCTGTTGGATATTATATGTATCCAAGGTCAAGTTTAAGCAAAACATCACTTCGTCTTGCAAATAGCGTGGGAATTATTGACAGTGGATACAGGGGGCATTTATGTGGAATGTTTGATATAATTACACGCGCTGAAGGAGACCGTTCTTTGGATGGAAATGGATGCCATAAACTATATAATGTAGAAAAATACCAGCGTTTGTTGCAAATTTGCGCGCCTGATTTGAAACCATTTAGTGTAAAAATCGTTGATTCTTTAGAAGATTTGGGCGAAACATCCCGTGGAAATGGCGGGTTTGGTTCAACTGGAAGCACCGGCATTAAAAAATAATATTATATATATAATGACAAAAACAAAAAATAAAATTAAAAAAAAACAGATAAAAAAACAAACAAAAAAACAGATAAAAAAACAGATAAAAAAACAAACAAAAAAACAGATAAAAAAACAAACTAAAAAATATTTTTTTAATGTTAAAAAGAAATCATCGCGTAGTAAACAAAAATCATTGCGTGCGCGAGGAAAAGGCCGTCGTCCTCTAGCATTGAAAGTAAATGATTTAAAAAAAAAATATAAAAAAAAAGAAAATAAATCTGCTGATGCAGCTGAACCAGACCCCCTTGTTGCATATAGTAAAAAGGATTTAGCCAATGATACATTTCAAATAGATGCTCAAGAAAAATCAGATGATACATTTGACCTAGGAAATATGGATGAATTAGATATAGAAGATGATATTAGAATGCCATCTCTTGTAAATGAAACAAAAGTTGCAGAACCTAAGCATGCAAAAAGTAAAAGTGGGGTTTGGAGACAGCGTAAGATGGAAGATGAAATATTAAATAAAATCGATGATAAAGAAGAAACAACGGGTGACTCTAAAGATATATTAAATCCATTAAGCTATGTATAATAATAATAATTTCTATTATTATTATATGACTATAACTAGAAAATATTTAAGAAAATATAGGAGCAGAACATTTGCTCGAAATAAAAATCATGGAAATAATCTATTAAAACGTCATAGTACAAAATATTTAACTGCAAAAGAACTATTTAATATGACCAAATTAAAACGTATTAAAATTTCTAATAAAAAAACTAAGAAAATTAAAGTTTCTAATGAAATAAAAGACCGTATGAAAATGATTGATTACATTAATAGAAAATATAAAAAAATCGCGCGCCCTCATAAAATTAAAACGTTGGTAAACGAGTTTAAATCTCGTATGAAAGAAGAAAGTGGTAGTATTCCAATACAAGGTAAAAAAAATAAATTTTATTTTAAACAAAAAAAAGGACATAACTACCCAACTTATTATGCAAAGGTTGGGTGCGATGATATAGAAATATTAAATCTGGAAGCTCTTAGTAAAAATCATGCATATTTTTCAGTAGAAGATATTAATTTATCTTACGATGAAAATTACATTGCTTTTGCAATTGATTTTACAGGAAATCGATTATGTAAATTATTTATAAAACCTACTTTTTCAAATGATTACAAAGAAATTTATGTAAATAAAAAAACAAATCCTCTTGTAAATACACACAACATGTTATCATATAGTACTTTAAACAGTGGAAATTGTGTATGGTCGTGTGATTCAAAATTAATATATTATATTACATATGATAAAGCTATTCGTCCATGTAAATTATATTATTATAACATAGAGACAAAAAAGCACCATTTTGTATATGAAGAAAAAGATAAAAACTGTTCTCTTAGTGTTTCGGGAGTAGAAAGTGGAAATCATATAGTATTATATTCCAGTACATATAATGCTTCAAAGGTATTTATTGTAACCGATAAACATGTTAACTGTGTATATTCTTTGAAAAAAGACGTAGACTATTTGCTAAGCCATATGTATAGTACATGGATTGTATTTAAAAATTATAACAATAAATCTAAAATATATCTAACAAATGATTTTAAAAAAGAGCGTCAATGTATTATAAGTAAACCTTACCAACAGTTTCAAAATATACAAATTCAAGGTGATTATATTATAGTATTTTATAAATCGAAAGGATTCAACAAAATAATGGCGTATAATTATTGTGATAAAAAAATGAAAAGTAAAAATATAAAATTATGTCAAAAAGATAGTGGTTGCTCTTTTAATATGCCTTATTTTAATAATTTAAATCAATATATAAATCAATGTTATATTAATTCACATTCCTTTTTAATGCCTATAAAGGGATACTTTATTGATTTAACAAATATGTCTATAAAAAATGTATATGAACAAAAAGTTACAAATTTTAATTATAAAAATTACAATGAAAAAATACTATATGTTACAAAAGATTTACACATTATAATGATGTATAAAAAAGGATTGGGATTGAGAAATAAAAAATGCGTATTATGGGGGTACGGATCATACGGTGTAACAAGAGACCCAGAATTTGATATTTTTATACCAAGTTTACTAAACCGTGGTTTTATATTTTGTATCGGATATGTTCGCGGGGATGGTCGTCATGGACACAGGTGGTACAATGAAGGTCGCCTAATGAATAAAATGAATTCATTTACTGATTTTATAGATTGCGCAAAATATTTAATAAAGTATAATTATACAACATCAAAACGTTTGGCAATATGGGGACGTAGTGCAGGTGGCTTACTTATTGGCGCAACTATAAATATGCAACCAGAATTATTTCACTTAGCTATACTTGGTGTTCCATTTTTAGACCCAGTAAATGTTTTATTGAATGAAAATAATCCGCTGGCAGTTGAATCCAGAATAGAATGGGGGGATCCTAATAAAAAAAAAGTGCATGAATATATATCTCAATATAGTCCGCAAGAAAATATAAAATTAAATAAGAAGTATCCCAACATATATATTTATAGTAATTTAAATGATACATTAGTTCCTTATATGGAGCCTTATAATTTTTATAATAAAATAAAAGAGGCTGATGTTTTTAAAAATGGTAAAAGAGACATATATATGCAAATTAAAAAAAAATATGGACATAGTCAATCAAGTAAGAGATATGAAAAATTGAATGAAATGGCGGAAATTTATGATATTATTTTAAAATATATAATATGAAAGAAACTACTATTATTAATATAAACGAGGAAATAGAATTAACTAGAAATAATCTTGACGATATTATAGAAAATTCTGTAGTAAATGATAATCCCGATACTGATGCACAAGATAATAAAAAAGACTGGGATGGCAGAAGCAATCCAAGTGATTCTTCATCCGATACTGGTGAAGAGGAACCTGAATTGGAAGATGAATCTGAAACAATAAATGTAGCAGTTTTATCAAATGAAACATCAAATAATATAAAATATCATAAATTATCCTTTTCATCTATAAAAAAGCAAATCAATCAATATTATGAACAAGATACTATTCACAAATATAGTTCTGCATTAGATATATTAGCCAGTTATTTAAAAGGTCAAAAAATAATCTACATGGAAGCTAGAACACATACGGTAAAGCAATTGAATTTGCTTATGCTTCCGTGTATTTTTCTATCTTCTGCTTGTTCTGTATTGTCACAAGTTTCAGATTTATGGACAACTATTCCATTAATTATTTCTGCTATAAATGCTATGGTAGCCTTTTTACTTGCTATTACTAACTATATGAAATTAGACGCTGCATCAGAAGCACATAAAATAACCGCGCATCAATATGATAAATTACAAAGTGTTATAGAGTTTTGTTCTGGCGAAGTATTATTATTTAGCAATCCTATTTTAATAGATAATGCAGATACGTATTTAAAACAATGGGAAAAAACAACAAAACCAACTTACGACGATGAAGAAGAATATAATAAAAAAAAAAAAGAAGTATATTGCAGTTTTACAAAATTACGTTGTGATGCATCATTAAAACTTGCCGAAGATATGAAAACACGCATTCAAGATATACGAAAGCGCATTGCTGAAATAAAAGAAGCGAATCAATTTATAATTCCACCTACCATAAGATATTTATACCCAATTATTTATAATACAAATATATTTTCGATTATTAAAAAAATAGAAGATTATCGAACAAAAACATTAACAAAATTAAAAAATGTAAAAAATGAAATTCGTTTTTATACTGCTTTACAGAAAGCACATGTATATGAATTAAAAGAAACTGAAAAAATATATTTAGAAGAATTATTTAAAAAAAAACAAAAGCATTTGGAGACAATATTATTTTTAAAAACAGCTTTTTCAATGATTGATAAAATGTTTCAACAAGAAATTAAAAACGCAATTTTAAAGAAGAGATTTTACTTTCATATTAAAATGTATGATTTCTTATATGGGCTTTGTTGTATTAATAATAAATATCGCCCACCCGGATATATGCAACCAGAAAAGTGTAACCCGTTATTAGAAAAATTATTGAATTTTGATGATGATTAATGAAAAACTTACATAGATTTTCATTAATTAAAATCATGTTATACTTACATAAATTATAGAATCCAATGCTCCGTGCTCCATGCTCCGTACACCTGTAAAAAAATAATAAATTGGTTTAGCTGTAAAGATACTATTTTTTATAAACAAACACCTATACAAAAAATATATCAGTATCCTTTACAATAATAATTGTTATAAAAGTTTTAAATGCTTTTTTTAACTAATGTCTATATTTTGTCCTACGGAATATCCACGATTTTCACATTCATTGCATGATGTATATGGTTGTTTATACTGTAAAGTCGGGGGATTTCCTTTTTGTATTTTACGATAACATTTTATAGGATTTACATTATCTGTATCATCCGTTCCATCATCTCGAGGAACTTGAGGAATATCTAAACCTCGTTTATGATTCACTGCTTGAAAAAATCCATTCCAATAATTATCATTATAATTATACGAACTTGTAATATCACATGATGTAGAGTTATTTGTATTTCCTTCAATCAATGAATATCCTTCCGTAGAAGTACTTCCTGTATATTCTTCATCGTTTACATTTGCAATTATATAATCTCTTCCAACATCAATCGCTTTATTATAAAATTGTTTCTTTTTATCAGAAACATCTTTTAATTTATCTTTTTCTTCTTTCTCTTTAGTATTTAATAAAACTTTCTTAAATCTGTCAATAAATGAATCCTTATTTTTAATGTTTCTATAATACGGATCACCTTTTTCTGGAATTTCTTCTTGTTTTAATTCTGAAAAACGAAATATACGTTTTTTATCTTCAGGATTTGTTTTAGCGTTGAATTGTGTGGAATCATTTCCATACAAATATTTAATATATTCACGGTCCAATTCATTTTTCTTTTTATTATCATCTAATGAAGGATTGTCTTTACTTCCTCCATCTTCTTTAGATGTATATTGTTTACGTTTTTCATTATAGTCTTTTCTTGCATCTTCATGAGGAACTTTTGAATCATTATTTGTAAATTCATGCTCTATTCTATCATATGCGTCGTCTTCTATATTTTGATCTTCTGGTATGGGAGGTACTAATTTTTCACCCAACCACTTTCCCATATTTGTTGCTTTATCTTTATCATTTTCATTTGGGTCGAAATTTTCTAAAAAATAAAATTGATTGATGAGAAATAGTAATCCAACTATAATTAAAATGAAAATTAAAAATTTATTTTTAAAAAAATTAACATATATGTTATGTAAATGTTTATTCATATATATAATACTCTAATATTATTCTATTAACTCGAAGACCCGCTACTTGCACTATTTGTATTATCTTTATCTATTTCAGCATATGCTTTACCTTTCGAATAACCAGTTTTATATCCGTAGCATTCACATGTACGAAGTTTTCCTTTTTCTATTTCGCCTGATTTTTCTTTGTCACCAAAATCACCAAATACATGTGTGAGACCTTCATCTCTACCACTACCTTGTTTAAATCCAATGGCTACACCTTTATTCCATGAATCCGTTAAAGGTGCTGGTGCATCATTACTAATACAATTATAAAGAGATGACCATCCACCACTTGTACAATCTACATCTGCATTATCATTGCCTTCTCTAAATTTTCTCCAATTTAATATATAAATTAAAAGTACAACTACTAAAAGAATACATAAAAATAAATTATATTTTCTTTTCATTTATATTAGTAAAAGAATTTATTTGTTTTCGGGTATATAAGTATTTCTTGTTAATTTCATAATCGGATTATTCAATACAACATCACTAATTTCATCTTCATATGCTCTAACTGGTGCATCATATACTTGAACGATATCTGATGTTTTTTTAAACATGTTTATAGAATCTTGGTCTAATATGGGGTCACTATCTAAGTTTTTAAAACTAGTTAAAAGTGAAATTCTTTTTTGACACTCATCATTACAATCTCCCTTTCTATTTTTTTCTTTTAATGCATCTAATACGTTTTGATCTCGTTCTGAAAATCCCTCAAGTTTTTTTTTTAATAAACTAAATAATACAATAATAAAAAATAAAATTAAGATACATACATCATATTTCATATATATATGATGTATATAAAAATCCATGACGGGGCTCGAACCCGCAACCTTGAGATTAGAAGTCTCACGCGCTTCCATTGCGCCACATGGACAGTAAATAAGTATATTACAAAAATATTATAAATACACTAAATGAACTAATTATCATCAGTACTTATTTTTTTAACAAATTCTTTTACTTTACCTACAAAATTCATATCATCAAATTTGCATTTGTGGTCTTGTGTATTAGAAACCACTGTTACATGTATTTCATTCCCTTCCATATTTTTATAAATATAAAATGTTTTTGTGTTTTTAAATTGATTATTTGAATACCAACCATATTTATAATCTTGTGGTGTAATCATCTCTTTGTAAGAGTCCATCTTACAATATTTATATAATTATATTTTAATTCAATTTTATATAAATAATAAATATATTTAATAATAATATCTAATGAAAAAAATTATATATATATTGATTACATTGTTACATTGTTGTAATATGTATCAATTACCTATTATTCGTAAATATAAAAATATACCAAAATTAGTTAAAAAAATAGACAATACTCCAAAGTACAAAGCTATGACATCAGTAGTTGTTGCACATGGGGCAACCGATTTATTTTTAAAGCCTATGGATAAAGTATATGCAAATTACTTTAATTCATTTGTACTAATGTATATTAGCAATAAAGAAATGCGATATATTATATTATTTATAGCATCTATATTTCATTTTTCTAGAGACATGATAGGAAGTTATAAAATAGTGCAATCTATCATACTGCATATATTTTTTATTTTTAAACCACTATGGTGTTTCCGCTATTTAACATTTTTTCATACACCATTGCACTATTATAAATTTTTTAAAATGGGAAATAATATTGTTTATGTGCCTATATTTTTACTTTTGACGTTTTTAAGTTATAATTTTATTTCGTTTAAGCGATACAATAGCTTGTGGTTAGTTCCTGTATTGGGACATATATCAAAATGATTTATAATTGTTTTAAAAATCATTTTGTTTTTTCATTAATCATGTTACGATTACATGTAGTCATGGGTATTTTTGGTAAAATATTTATTTCTATTAACAATTTTGTAACTAAATTTAATAATGGATTCGCCCAACCATTTACAATACAAAAGTTGCAGTCATACGTTTGATGATGTTTTCTATGTTCTTTTGGATTTAAAATAATATTATAGTCTTGCATGAAACATAATATTTTTTCTAAAAAAAATTCGTTATTTAATTTATTGTGATTTCTTGCATGTGCCAAAAAATGGATTTTTTGAGATAATATAAAAAAAGGCGTAGCAAATAATAATATTCTAATCCCTCTTTTTTTTATTATTCCCTTAACGTATAAACAATATGATATACATAATATAATTAAAGATGGTATTAAAACTTTTAAAATTTCTGCAAATTCTGGTTCGGATGATGGATATGGTACATCGTGATGAGCATGAAAATTCCAAAGAAATTTATCTCTTTTTGAAGCATTCATAAATAATGGATTTGTTTCTTTAAAATTCATTATATCTGGCATATCTTTTTCAACATGTAATCGTAAATCTGTATTTTTTACTTCTTGATAATCTAACACAATATGCACTATACCTGATACCAAATCAGCTAAAAAAATAGCGATTAAAAAATCTATGACAATATCAGTTATTATCATATATAATATATACCAATAATTATATATTAAATTATAATCTAATTTAATAATTTATAATTTATTAAACTATAATATAATTTATTAAATTATAATTTATTAAATACGCCTCGTGCAGGTTTCGATCCTGCTACCTCGCGATTAACAGTCGCACGCTCTCCCGATTGAGCTAACAAGGCTTTTTCTAAAATAAAAAATAAAAAAATATAGGTCACGGCCGGGATTGAACCGGCGACCTTTTCGGTGTAAACGAAACGTCATAACCACTAGACCACGCGACCATAATGGAGACGGTAGGCATCGATCCTACTACCTTCCGCATGCTAAGCAGACACTCTACCATTTGAGCTACGTCCCCTGCAATATATAGGTTAAAATATAAATCTCGCGAGAGTGATTCGAACACCCGACCAACGGAATTCTTTTTTACATCTACAGTCCGTCGCTCTACCATCTGAGCTATCACGA
>CENJ01110133.1_pt1 | contig 21779 bp, 20 predicted proteins | sample 356161 | NCBI WGS metagenome assembly CENJ01 (sample SAMEA2619531, study PRJEB7988) | marine metagenome | biome: marine biome (ENVO:00000447); feature: surface water layer (ENVO:00002042); material: "saline water (ENVO:00002010), including plankton (ENVO:xxxxxxxx)" | depth 5 m
AATCACCCAGATTTTCCTGCCGGAAACACGGCCAGAAGATGACGGCTCGGCTGAGGGCGAGAACGCGCCGCAGCAAATGAGCCGATGGGCCGTTCTACGTGACCCTGTACTTGGTATTATCATTCTTCTGTCGCTGGTCTCTTCAATCGCCATGGCCAAGATGGAAGCCACATTCGCCATCTTCGCGGACGATGTGCTGAGCCTCTCCCCATTCGGGATCGGGCTATACTTCGCTGCTATGGGCGGAATTGGTGTAATCGGTCAGGCGGGTGCCGCGGGCTTCCTGTCGCGTAAAATCGGTGAGCGCGGCATGCTGTTTGTCTCACTGGGGTTTCTGAGCCTCGGCATGTTCGTTCTGGCGACGTCACAGGAGAGAGTTCAGGCGTTTATCGGCATGTGTACGATTGCGATCGGCTTTTCCATGATCACACCGGCCATGTCCGGCCTGACATCGCTGTCAGCGCCGCCGCGCGCACAAGGCGTCTCTCTCGGGTTGGTCCAGTCATCTGGTAGTCTGGGCCGCGTCATCGGACCGGCGTTTGCAGGGGTGATTTATGACATGGCAGGCCCGCCAGCACCGTTTTACGTCGGTAGCGTTATCCTGCTCATATGTCTGATTGCGATGGGTGTGTGGATGCGTGTTGTCCCACCGCTGGCCAAGCCGACCTGATCAAGCATCGGTCGGCTCGGCTTTCGGAGGTGATCAGATCACCCCGGAAGCGGCCAGACACTGAATGTCTTTTGAAGACAGTCCCAGCCCATCCAGCAATTCAGTAGTGTGCTCACCGACTTTCGGCGGGTTGAGACGCAAGCCCGGACGCGCGCCATCCATCTCGACCGGAAGCGCAGGCAGTTTCACCGGCGTTCCGTCGGGCAGTTCCAGATCAAGCAAGCCGCCTTTCGCATTCAGATGCGGATCATCAAACAGGTCTTCGGGCTTAGAGATCGGGGCAAACGGCAAGCCTACCTCTTCAAGAATGACCATCAGGTCATCCTTGGAATAGGTTTCAAACAGCGCGCGCAGGACCGGCATGATTTCGTCGCGGCGCGCGACGCGCTCATTGTTCTGCGCCAGAGACTCATCGCCTGCCCATTCGGCAAGACCGAAGGCTTCACAGAACTTGGCCCACTGGCCGTCAGATACCACGCCAACAAACACTTTCTCGCCATCGCGGACATCGAACACGTCGTAAACAGCCCAGGCAGAGATACGCGCTGGCATTGGCGCGGCCGGGCTGCCCGTCACGCCAAACTGTGCCATGTGCTGGCCAACCAGAAACGCCGTCGTCTCAAAGAGTGAGGCCTGCACACGCTGGCCTTTGCCGGTCACGTCACGCTCACGCAGTGCCGCAAGAACCGCGATCGCGCCGAACATGCCACCCGTCACATCAATAACAGACGCACCTGCGCGTAAAGGTCGGCCAGGAGGGCCCGTCATATAGGCCAGCCCGCCCATCATCTGCGCGACCTCATCAAGCGCCGTCCGGTTTTCATACGGACCGGCCAGAAAGCCTTTTTCAGAGCAATAAATCAGCTTCGAGTTCAGCTCGCTCAAAGCGTCATATCCAAAGCCCATCTTATCGAGCGAGCCGGGACGGAAATTCTCAACAAACACGTCGGCATCCGCGATCAGGCTGCGTGCAATCTCTGCCCCGCGCTCTGATTTCAGATTGAGACAAATGCTCTTCTTATTGCGGTTATACATGGCGAAATAACCAGCGCCCGACCCTTTGAGTTTGCGGGTTTTGTCGCCACCAATCGGTTCCACCTTGATGACCTCGGCCCCCATGTCGGCCAGCATCAGTCCGACTGTTGGCCCCATTACCATATGGGCAAACTCAACAACTTTAAGTCCCGTCAGGGGTCCGTTCTTCAACACGGTGGCACTCCGATATTCTCGTTATTCGTCTGAGTAAAACTCGTCGGTTTGGACGGGTTTTTCCTGCCGTGAATCACAGCTGGTCGACTGACGAGCATCCAAAACCAGAGTGCGCCGGAAGTTATTCGTTCCTCGAACAGCTTGGTGAAATCCGATGCGCAAAGACCAGCCAACGTGCTCATTTTGAGCTCAAGCCGGATAAACCGCACATCGGGAAAGTTGTGTTTATGGGTAAAACTGCATTCGAGAAGATCTGGGACGCGCACCGTGTTAGCGAGATTGGCGACGAAACAGATCTTATTTTGATCGATCGCATTCTGCTTCATGAACGCACAGGCGGTGTAGCACTGAAAAGCCTTCATGCGTCAGGGCGGCAAGTGAACGATCCGGCGCAGGTTTTTGCGACCATGGACCACATCGTCGATACGCTGCCCGGCCGCTCCGATAACACACTCATGCCAACAGGACGGGACTTCATCCTTGCGACGCGCGAAGCCTCCAAAGAGGCCGGCATTTCCCTGTTTGATCTCAATGACAGACGGCAGGGAATTGTGCACGTCATCTCGCCAGAGCTGGGGATCATTTTGCCCGGTGCCACTCTGGTCTGCCCGGATAGTCATACCTGTTCTCAGGGCGCACTTGGTGGCCTCGCCTGGGGCATTGGGTCATCCGAGGCAGAGCACGCGCTTGCAACCTCGACCCTGCGCGTCAACAAGCCCAAAACCATGCGTATAACCATAGATGGCGAGCTTTCACCCGGCGTGACCGCTAAAGATCTGGCGCTTTATATCATTTCAGAGATCAGCTCCTCTGGCGCCGTCGGGCACATGATCGAGTATGCAGGCAGCGCTGTGACGGCTCTGGACGTCGAAGCCCGCCTGACACTCTGCAATATGGCGACAGAACTTGGCGCTTTTTCCGCTTTCATTGCGCCCGATGAGAAGGTGTACAAATATCTTAAGGGCCGCGATTACGCGCCCAAAGGTGAAGATTGGACGGCCGCACTCGAGCAGTGGAAGACCATTTTCACCGATGCAGACGCGCGCTTTGACAAGGACGTCATGCTGAGCGGCAGTGATGTGCCTCCCATGGTCAGCTGGGGTACGAGCCCGCAGCAATCCATGCCGGTTACCGACGACGTGCCGCATTATTCCGAAGTTTCGAGCCGCGACTCACGTGACAGCTATGACCGCGCCATTGCCTATATGGACCTGGAACCGGGTGAACCGCTGCGATCATTCAGCATAGATGCCGCATTTATCGGCTCCTGTACGAATAGTCGCCTGTCAGACCTGCGCCGCGCAGCAGATATACTGATCGGCCAGAAAGTCGCGCCGCACGTCAAAGCCATTTGCGTGCCCGGCTCCACGTCTGTGAAAGCCCTCGCAGAAGCCGAAGGCCTCGACCAGATTTTTCTGGATGCAGGCTTTGAGTGGCGGGAATCAGGGTGCTCCATGTGCTTCTTTGCTGGCGGCGAAAGCTTCGGCGCAGAAGAGCGGGTCATCACCTCCACGAACCGGAATTTCGAGAGCCGTCAGGGCCCTAAAACACGCTCGCATCTCGCGTCACCGGAAACCGTCGCCATGTCAGCCATCATGGGTCATATTGCAGATGCGCGCATGCTCGCCGGAAAGGAAAGCCGATGAAGCCGCTTAAAACTGTCCGGTCTCTGGCGGTGCCGCTGATCGTCGATAACATTGATACCGACATCATCATTCCATCGCGCGAAATGAAGTCGGTTTCCAAAACAGGCCTGTCAGATGGTCTCTTTGCAGGCTGGCGGTATACCGCTGTCGGCAGCCGCGAGATCAATCCTGACTTTGTGCTCAATGACGCAAAATATGCAGATGCGGAAATTCTGCTCTCAGGCGATAATATGGGCTGCGGTTCCTCGCGTGAACACGCCGCATGGGCGCTCGCTGAATATGGCTTTCGCGTCGTTATTGCACGCAGTTTCAACCCGATCTTTCGCGGCAACTGTATCCGTAATGGAATCCTGCCCGTAAAGCTCTCGCCTGAGCCAATTGCTAAGGCTGAAGGGCCGATCACCGTCAACCTCGAAGCCATGACCATCACCGCCGAAGCAGGTGATAGTTGGAGCTTTGAACTTGAAACCGAAGCACGTGAAATGCTGCTTGAAGGGCTGGACCCGATTGATCTCACCCTCAAGCGTGCTGCGGACATCGCAGCCTTTCGTGAAGCTGATCGGGCGCGCCGCCCGTGGATATACAATCTGAAAGCTGGATAAGATGAGCGATATTCTACATTTTCCTGTCATCGTTATTGGTGCAGGTGGCGCGGGCCTGACCGCTGCACTTGCAACCTCCGACCTCGGCGCAGACGTTCTGGTGCTTGAACGGGATTCCGTTCCAATGGGCTCAACGGCAATGTCGACAGGCCTCATCCCTGCCGCAGGAACGCCGGAACAGGCTGAAAAAGGCATTGAGGACAGCCCGGAACGGTTTGCCGCTGACGTCATGGCGAAAACCAAAGGCAAGACCGATCCCGATATCGCGCTAAAGCTGGGCCAGGAATCTGCCGAAACCATCGCCTGGCTTCGCGACAAACATAGCATCCCGCTGAGCCTGATTGGCGGCTTCCTCTATCCGGGCCATACGGCCATGCGCATGTATGGCACACCGCTCAGAACCGGCGGCGAGCTCATGGCGTCGCTTCAGTCAGCTTGTGAAGCAGCCGACATTCCAGTCCTTACCGATGCGACGGTCACACGTCTTGCGTCAGAAAAAGGCAAAGTGACACTCGTCGAGTACACACGGCCTGACGGAGTGACAGAAAGCGTCAGCTGTGACGCAGTTATCCTCGCTTGCTCCGGCTTTGGCGGAAATGCCGATATGGTTCGCGAATGGATCCCTGAAATGGCGGAGGGCTTTTATCATGGCCACCCGGGCAATAAGGGCGATGCGATCCGCTGGGGTCAGGAACTGGGCGCTAAACTCTCCGATATGAGCGCCTATCAGGGACATGGCGGCCTCGCTGCGGGACACGGCATTCCAATCCTCTGGCCACTCATCATGGAAGGCGGCTTTCAGGTAAATCGTGAAGGCACGCGCTTCTCCAACGAGGCGTCGGGCTATTCAGAACAAGCTGCCAAGATTAACGGCCAGCCCGGACAGGTCGCATGGTCCATCTATGACGAGCGCCTGCACACGCTGATGCTCGATTTTGACGATTATCAAGATGCGCTCAAAGCGGGTGCTGTGCAGACCGCCCCGACTATTCAGGAGCTGGCAGCGAAAGCCAACCTGCCTGCGGACGCGCTCGAAGCGACGCTGGCGAACGTCATGGCACTGAATGCTGGCGAAACAACTGACGAGTTCGATCGCGACTTCACTGGCAAAATTCCGCTCGCCGGGCCTTATTATTGCGCAAAAGTGGTTGGCGCACTCTTCCACACGCAAGGCGGACTATCTGTCGATGGTGACGCCCGCGTGCTTGCTGAAGACGGCGCCCCGCTTCCTAACCTTTATGCTGCAGGCGGGGCCGCGCGAGGTATCTCAGGCGATGGCGCTGATGGATATCTGGCCGGCAATGGACTGCTGACTGCCACCAGTTTCGGCAAGCTTGCTGGGCGCGCGGCGGCTAAACAGGTTCTGAACGAGAACTGAAACCAATCCTGAAAGAGGCAAACATGAAATTCCATCTGAGTTCGGGCGTGGCCCTCATTTGCCTCTCAGCCTGCGCACAAGACCAGACGCCGCCAGCGATCGAAGCTGAGCAACCACAGGAAGCCACAGCGTCAGAACCTGAGGCAATGCCGACCAATGCCACGATTGTAGACACTTACTTTCCACGGTCGCGGGTCGAAGGCGCGCCGGAACCGCTACCTCAAAATCCTGATGCCCGCATCACAGATGCCGACGTAATCTTCGCTGACGCAATCGCCTATGCTGAGGAAACGACAAGCTACGCCCTACTCATCTGGCATGATGGCGGGCTTCAGCTTGAAATCTATTTCCCGCCGCACACCGAAGATGTTCGGTCAGAACCGGCCAGCATGCACAAATCTGTGCTCGGCCTCGTTACGGCCAAGGCAATTGCAGACGGGCTAGTTGAAAGCGCCGATGCACCGATTTCGACCTGGCTGCCTGAATGGGAAGACGATCCGCGCGGCGAGATCACGCTGCGCCAGCTTCTGACCATGTCCGCCGGACTCGCCCCACTCTCATATGAGGGCGGCGCGGCGTCACCTGCCGTGCGCTTCGCGTCAGGCGAGGATAATACGGTTGAAACACTGCTCAGCCTGCCGCTGGAAGACGCGAGCGCGCCCCATTTCCATTATCAGAATACAGTCAGCCAGCTTCTGATGCTGGTCGTGACCCGCGCACTTGGCGAGCCGTATCAGGACTACCTCTCACGTGAAATCTGGCAGCCGATTGGCGCGGCTGATGCCTATACCTATGATTTCAACCAAGAAGGCTTCCCGCGCGGTTATGCATCCTTTCTGGCACGCCCGCTGGACTGGCTGCGTCTTGGCCTGTTGATCAAACAGGACGGCGTCTATGACGGCGAACAGATCGTTCCGGCAGAAGCCATTGAAAACATGACGGCACCTTCCACACTCAACCCGAACTATGGTTGGCAGATCTGGCGCGGCACGGAGTTCGAAGCTGAACGCTATTACAATTTTGAAGGCGTCGGCTTTGCTGCGCTCTCAAGCGAGCCCTACCTCTCCGACGATCTCATCTTCTTTGACGGGTTTGGCGGTCAGCGCGTCTATATCAGCCAGTCAGAAGACCTTGTGATTGTTCGCCTCGGAGATTCTCAGACCGGATGGGACGATTCTCGTCTCCCGAACGCCGTCATCAGAGCGCTCCACGCGCAGGACTGATCACACGCCCCATCGTCGCTCTACGGACACTTCCGGAAGACCAAATGTTTTTCGCATTCGGCCGACCTAGAGAAGATCAAAGTCCAATTTTACGGAGTAAGGGTGTGAGCAGCAAAGTTCTGATCAGCGAAGTCGGGCCAAGAGATGGCCTTCAGAATTGCAAGGCGATCATGCCGACGGCCGAAAAGGAACGCTGGATACGCGCGCTTTATGATGCCGGCATCGAGGAAATCGAAGTCGGTAGTTTCGTCTCTCCAAAGCTGTTGCCGCAAATGGCCGATACAGGCGAAATCGTGCGCTTTGCTAAAACTCTCCCTGGTCTGACAGTCGCTGTTCTCGTTCCGAATATGAAAGGCGCGCAGCTGGCGATTGAGGCAGGCGCAGACAAGCTGACCATCCCTCTCTCAGTCAGCGAAACACACTCCATCAAAAATATTCGCCGCACCCATGATCAAGTCATTGAAGAAGCGCTGAATATTGCAGCCCTTGTCGCAGAACAGCCAGAAGACGCGCGCCCACATCTGGAGGGCTCCCTCTCGACAGCGTTTGGCTGCACAATTGAAGGCGCTATTCCCGAAGCCGTTATTCTGAAACTTGCCACGCGCCTTATGGGCGCTGGGTGCGATGAAGTCGGGCTATCAGACACGACCGGCTATGCAGACCCGGCCTCAATCCGCCAGCTTATCCGCTCCGTACGCGCTGAAGTCGGCGCAGAAAATCTGACCGGCGTTCACCTTCACAACACGCGCGGGCTGGGTCTTGCGAATGCACTTGCTGCCTATGAAGAAGGCATCACCACTTTTGATGCATCACAGGCGGGTCTTGGCGGATGCCCGACCTCACCGGGCGCGAGCGGCAATATCGTCACCGAGGATATCGTCTTCATGTTCGAATCCATGGGCATTTCCACGGGTGTAGACCTGGAAGCCCTGATGGCGTGCCGCGAAATTCTGGCCGCTTCACTGCCAGATGAAGAGCTTTACGGCTTCACACCGCGCGCTGGACTTCCACTCGGCTTCAAGCAAGAAGCAGTCGCCGCTATTTCCTGATTTCAACTGACGACATACTCACATGGCAAACCTCGACGCCCTGATTACGCTTATCATTTATTCTGCTGGTCTCGTCGGGATCGGCTTCTGGGCCTCAAAAAATGCCCAGTCCGAGGACGCGTTCATTCTCGCCGATCGAAGCCTCGGCTCCGTGGTTGCCGGACTAGCCTATGCGGCCTCAACATCATCGGCCTGGGTGCTGCTTGGCTTTTCAGGGTTTGTCTATGCAATCGGCCCGTCTGCCATGTGGATGGTGCCGGGCATTCTAGCTGGCTATGCCGTTGTCTGGTTCTGGTCGGGCAGAGTGCTTCAGGAAGATACAGCCGAGCATGACCATCTGACGCTGACAGACTTTGTCTCCCAGCACACAGACTCCCCGACGATTGGAAGACTGATCCGGATCGCGGCCTCGCTGATCATTGCCTTCAGCTTTTCATGGTATATCGCGGCGCAGCTGCAAGGCGCCGGTCAGGCGTTTAACGATCTGTTCGATAGCAGCCTCGCGCTTGGTGTGGTCATCGGGGCGGCATTGATCCTCGTCTACACCTTCCTTGGCGGGTTTGTGGCTGTCTCTATCGTCGATACCGTTCAAGGCGCGCTTATTGGCATCGTCGCGATCATCCTGCCCACTATCGCCTTCTTCCATGTTGGCGGCTTTTCAGCGTTCTCCGAAATGCTCGCGGAAGCACCGCCATCATTCTCGAGCGCTTTTGGAGATCGCGCAGGTCTGGCGGCGCTCGGCTTTGTCATCGGCCTGTCAGCGACAGGTTTTGGCGCCCTCGGCCAGCCTCACCTTGTGGCATGGATTATGGCTGCACGAGACAAGCGCGCCCGTATTGAAGGCGGCGCCATTGCCTGCGCTTGGGGCGCAATTGTTTACACCGGCATGGGCGTTCTGGGACTTGCCGCGCGCATCATGTTTGGCGAGAGCGGCGTCAATGAAGGCGTTTTCTTCGGCTCTGCTACCGAGCTTCTTCCCGGCATTTTTGCAGGCATCGTCGCCGCCGCGACCCTGTCAGCTATTATGTCGACGGTAGATAGCCAGCTTCTCGTAGCTGGCGCAGCCCTGAGCCATGATCTGGGTCTTGCGCGGCTGGCACCAAAACGAAAAGTGCTGATCTCGCGGCTGGCCATTATTCTGGTGTGCATCGCAGCCGTAGGCGTAACGCTGCTTTTGCCGTCTTCGATTTTCGAACGTGTGTTGTTTGCCTGGGTCGCGCTGGGGGCTACATTCGGGCCGATTGTCGTGGCAAGAACGATTGGCTGGACGCCGCGCAATGGCTATTTGCTTGCGTCCATGCTCACCGGATTTTTCCTGAGCCTTGCCCTCACCTTCCTGCTGGCGAGCGGACCGGGCGGTATCTGGACAACCATCGCCCCATGGGTCGGGTCGTTCGCCATTCTGACATTTGAACGGCTCACGACCCGTAAGTGAGATGGATCAGGCAACCGCACTGAGGTGTGAGCCCGGCTTCTCTGCCGATGCCGTTTTGCCAGAGAGCGCCTGATTGATCTTATGCTGCGTATCCTGAAGGGCTGGCAGCAGCTGGTTCACAGCTTCCTTGTGGTTCATGGTCGATGCAAAGAATGCAATCGTTGCGACACCTGCTACGCGGCCATTTCTATGGAGCGGGACAGACACGCAGGATGTTTTGCCCGGTGTCACTGTATGCGGAACGCGTTCAACAACCGCATAGCCCTGACGACGTACCTCTTCGAGATTATCCAGCGGATCGAGCACACAGTTTGGGTCTCCAGGCACCGGAATACGCGGGCCAAGATTGGTTTTGATCAGCGCCAGCTCTTCTTCAGGCAATGCCGCGAGGAATGCTTTTCCATCTGCGCAATACGCGATTGGCAGGCTGTAGCCCGGATAATAGCGGGCAAACGTGAGCGACGTCATGGCGTGGGTGCTGTCACGAAGGACCATCTGGTTGCCAATGCGCGTGACAATAGAAACCGGCCAGCCAATCTCGCGTGTCAGATCTTCAATGAACGGACGCGCAATGCTCACCAGCTCATCATCATCCTGATATCCGTATGACAGCGACTGCACGCTAGGCGCAGGGCGGTAATATTTGCGGCAGGTTTCGCGTTCGATCATGCCTTCATGCACCAGCGTCTGTACGATCCGGCACGCGCTTGGATAAGGTAGGTTCGCTTGCTTTGCGATATCCATCAGACAGATCGAACCAGCTCGATTGATGATCTGAAGAATGTTCAGCGCGCGACTGATCGAGCGGATAGGAATACCTTTCTGAGACTCCTCAGTGTTGGTGGCTTCTGGCTTTTCGACGACAGCAACATTACTCATAACCGGCTCCTAAGATATATTGATATACCAATTGGGGCTCAGAAACGTCTTATCGTCAAGCGCAGTGCCAAATACCTATGGCTCAAAGGGGTTTTGTTTAATTGTCAGGCGAATACAGCCCAGGAGTCGGTCAGGAATCAGGCAGGCCAATCAACCATTCTGGTGCGACTGAACGCGATTTAAACCAGTGAATGCAGAGGTCGCTCAATCAGACCCGGATTTTACATCCGCGTTCTCGATGACCATGTGATACTGATACCGGTCAGCGCGATAATTTGAGATGGTGAACTGAACCGCTTTTTTGTTCGCGTCCCGTAGTACGCGACGGATGGTGAGCACCGCCGCACCTTCCGCCAGCATAAGCGCCTGCGCAACGGCGCCGCTCACCGAACGTGCCTGAATGGTTTGCTCCGCACTCTCAACCTCATGACCTGCGCCAGCCAGAAGCTCGGTAAACGGTCTGTAGGCGATCTCGGCGTCATCAATTTTCGAGGCAACGTCGAGCGGTGTATAGTTGCGAATGTGCGAAAACGGCGCATTTTCGAGGTGGCGCACGCGTTCAACATACTGAACTTCCGTGCCTGGCAGGATGCCGAGTTCGGTGGCGACATCAATATTCACAGGCACAATGTCCAGAAATTTGAGTTCAATCTCGGTTTCAAACCCCAGACGCCTCAAATGCTCCATCGATGTCGAAAAGTTACCGAGCACGGGCGGTGTCCGGTTACTATAAGAGACGATTGTACCACGACCGCGAAAGCGTTTCACAAATCCGCTCGCCGCCAGCTCGTTCATGGCGCGCTTCACGGTAATACGTGACACACCCAGTTCAACGGCCAGCGTTTCCTCGGCGGGAAGCTTGGAGTTAAACGCAAACACGCCCGTCTCAATCCGCGACCGCAGCAGCGTATAGATCTGCTTGTAGAGCGGCGCTGAATTATGAGAATCGAGATCCTGCGCCTGCAGCTGGGAAGTCAAATTGGTTCGCCCCGTCGAAAAAGCGCCTGAACCTGCCGCGAAGTCCGGCTTCATTTCTGAAGCCAGTCACTCCGGATCAGGGATGGCGTGCTCACCCTAACCTTGTTCAATTTTTCTATCGCGGCAAGGGTTTTGCGGAGCGCATGAATGCGGAATGGCAGGCCGGCAATATAAGGCGTGAGCGTGAAACCCATTACGCGCGGCCCGTATGCTTCGGCTTCATCTGCCAGATACTTCGCGCTTTCAACCAGCTGATCGCTCCATTCATCTTCACTCTGGCGCTTGGTGAAGAGGAGATTGAAGTCATTCAGCTCGAAATGGTTTGGCAAACAGGTGAGCGGACCATTTTCGGTGTTCATTGCAACCGGCACCTGATCCATTTCCCAATCAAGACAGGTTTCAAAGCCGAACTTTGTCAGCAAATCAGGCGTCCGATAGGACTCATTGCGAGCGGGGCTCATCCATGTCTTTGGTTGAAGGCCTTTTTTCGCGAAAAGCTCTAGCGTCTGCTCGATATAGCCTGCCTCATCGGCTTCGCTCAGCCCGTCATAATGGATATGATCGGTCGAGACGCCATGCGCCGCGATTTCGTGGCCCGCCTCGGCAATGCGTTCGATCAGCGGCTGGCATCGATCAAGCAGCATCCCATTCACCGGAAAAACCGCGCGCATGCCCGCAGCTTTCAACGCATCCAGAATTCGGAACACGCCGACGCGATTGCCGTAGTCGCGCGTGGAGAAATGGCGGAGGTCAGGATATGGCGTCACCATCGCGCCTGGATGCTTGAATGGCTTGCCGGATGGCGTGAGCGGGAAAAATTCGAGCGGCACGACGATGAACACATCAAGTTTGCCTGGCCCGTCTTTTGGACGCAGCGCGCTATAGGACCAGTCATACCGGTCATGGTCATTGCCATATCGGCGCAGCGGATAATCTGGATATGAGCTGCTCATGCTGTCACCTGCCCTGAAAATCCTGTACCGCCAGTGCTCAGCCCGCGCCGTTCAATGTCGGCCACGGTCCGATCCCAGTAATTATCCCGATAATAGCCCGCAATTTCAGCGCCCGTTGCGAACCAAACATCGTCGCTGTGCGCCGTGATATGCTTCAGAGCTTCTTCGAACGGACGGATACGGTGCGGCTGTGAAACCAGATAAGCGTGAAGCGGAATACACATCACCGTGCCGCTCTTTTCGCCCTCTTCCAGAAGCTGGTCGAAATGGCGCTTCAACACATCTGCATATCGCGAAGCCGACTGCGACAGCGATCCGTAGGTGATCACGTCATTAACTTCGAGCGAATAAGGCAGAGAGACGAGCTTGCCTGTTTTTGTCTTCAATGGCTGCGGCTGGTCATCCTGAAACAGGTCGCAGGAATACCAGAAGTCATATTCCGCAATGAGATCGATCGTGTCTTCTGTGTGTGTCAGCGCAGGCGCCAGATAACCGCGAATGCGCTGGCCGGTCTGCTTCTCAACGCTGGAAATACAGCCTTCAAGCACCGCGCGCTCTTCGGCTTCGGTCATGCCGTAGGAATAGCGCGTATTGTAAATGCCGTGAGAGAAGAACTCCCAATTCCGCTTCACGCAGTCCTCAATGATCTCCGGATGGTGATCGAGAAGCGCAATATTCAAAGAGACCGAACCACGCAGATTGTATTTGTCCAGCAGCTCCATAAGCCGCAAATGCCCGACCCGATTGCCGTAATCGCGCTGTGAAAAGCCGATAATATCCGGATTGCCGCGCGGCCATGGCTGGCGCTGCGCATTCGCCGGCGGCTGAAACTCATAATATTCGATATTTGGTGCGATCCAGAAGGCCAGCTTCTTGCCACCCGGCCAGACAATTTTCGGACGGTCTTCATAGGGCCAGTAGTCGTAGAGATTAGGGTCTGCGAAGGGCATTATTCCGCCCCCTTATATGCGTCGAGCCATGCGATCACATCGGCGACCTTCACCACGTCAGCATATTTCAGATGCAGGTCGGTGAGGTTCGCAAAGTGATAGCTTTCATGCTTATCCGCAACGCATTCCATTGGCACAATCGTGCGATATCCGCGAGAGAGGCTGTCGACCGCCGTCGCGCGAATACAGCCCGACGTCGAGCCGCCGGTAATCACGACCGTGTCGATCTTGTGCCAGACGAGAAAGCTCTGCAGCGGTGTTTCAAAGAAAGCCGACGGCATGCGTTTTGTGTAGACCGCGTCGACCGATGGATCGATGTTGAGACGATCATCAAACTCTGTACGCTCTGAACCGTATTTGATGTTCTGCAAGCTATCAGGCGTGTCGGTGCGTGTGCCCCAAATGCCCGCATCGGCGGCATTGTCCATATAGGCAACATGGGTCCAGACGACCGGCAGACCTTTGGCGCGTGCCATAGACGAAATCTGGTCCGTGTATTCCATCTGCTTCGGGTCGGTCACATAGGCCGTATTCGGATAGAGGTCCGGGCGGGTATAGGCTTTTTGCGGATCGACATTCACAATCGCCATCCGCTCGCCAAAGCCAAACGCTTTACGGGTCGGACTGACCATCACATTCTCAAAGATTTCGCGCGCGGTTTTATCTGAAAGAACCATTGTCGAGCCCGTTGGGGCCGTATTCGATGTCATGCTTACCCGTCCTTTGCAGAGCGTCCCTCGACGTCCAGCCAAAACGGGCGGCAAAGCCTCGCCAGAACTGAAGCGTCATGTCTTCAGTTTCGACCTTAAAAGCTGCCGGCGCAGCGTCTCATTGCAATTACAGAGTGTTCGAGGAACGAATAGGATCGGGAATACGAGGATGGCTCAATCTACGCGCACCACGCGTCGCATCCTGATCACCCGTCAGATCTGAACAGCTTGTCCTGATATATATGTCAGAGAGAATTCTCTGGCGGTGAGACAGGGATTCGAACCCTGGAGACAGTTTCCCGCCTACACGCGTTCCAGGCGTGCGCCTTCGACCACTCGGCCACCTCACCGGTCAGAGGTAAGCGCCGGAATATAGTCGGCAATTTCGCAGGCGCAAGTGTTGTTTTGCTTAAAACAACGTGATTTCGCACACCCCTGTTTTTTCGGCCCGAAAGCCCCTATTTTACGGGTCAGCAATTAAGGTGAAACTCCATGTTCCTTTCCAAGCGTCCGACAACGCTGCCAACGCGCGACAAAGCCCTGCCGGGCCGCGCAGAGCCGCTGCCGACAGCCGATAAACACTTCGTCACAGGTGAGCCGATCAAAGGCCCGTATCCTGACGGATTTGAAACCGCCGTTTTTGCAATGGGCTGCTATTGGGGTGCCGAGCGCCGCTTCTGGCAGACACCCGGTGTCTGGGTCACCGCCGTTGGCAACGCTGGCGGCATTACTGAAAACCCGACTTATGAGGAGGTTTGCTCCGGCAAAACCGGCCACGCAGAGAGCGTTCTGGTTGTCTATAACCCCGACATCATCAGCTATGACGTTCTGCTGAAAGTGTTCTGGGAAGCCCATGACCCGACACAGGGCATGCGTCAGGGCAATGATCAGGGCACACAATACCGCTCCGCCGTGTTCACAACGAATGACGAACAGGCCGCGATCGCCAAGGTGTCACGTGATGCGTATCAAAAGGGTCTCGATGAGGCCGGAAACGGTAAAATTACCACGACGATCGAACCGTTGGATGAATTCTACTTCGCAGAAGAATACCACCAGCAATATCTGGCGAAGAACCCGAGCGGTTATTGCGGCATTGGCGGAACAGGCGTGTCCTGCCCGGTGGGCCTCAACGTATAGAGAGCGCTTTAAGCGTTCCAGCGAATGGAGAAGCGCCGGCGGCTCTCAAGGATCTGCTCGGCGCGCTTCATCGCTGCGACGCCCATTTCAGCCTGCGCGCGGCCCTCACCGGCCTGACTTGCATTCACGCCATCGCGGATATGCGCCATGGCTTCCTGCAGTTTGGCAGATTCAAACTTCTGTTCGCACTGATAGCACATGGCCCGGCCGAGATCGATTTTCGCCCGCGCCCAGCGCATCAGATTATCTTCCGGATTGAGCGCAGAAAGAGCAGTCGCGAGGCGGGCAACCGACTTATCGAGCCATTCGGCATCTTTAAACTGCTCACCCAGATGTAGCGCGCCTGCCGTGTAATCGCTTTCAATTTCTGTAAGCGCCTGCCCAGTCAGAACGCTGTCGGCGAGCAGGATTTTCTCCATCGCTTCAACGATCGGCGACAGACGGTCAGCACGGAAATCTGCCGGACGGCCAAGTGACGGACGCAGACGACGACCGGCCACATAAGCAATCGCGCGCATTTCGCTTTCGGCCCATTCGGACGGCTTGCCCGTCATGGTCAGCGTAAAGAAGCCCTTCGGATTCCCGCCAGCCAGCATGTCGCGCGTGCAAAAGCAGATACGCTGCAGCTTTTCCTTCACATCCGCTGCGCCCCAGACGACGAGGTCCGCGCCGGATGTCGCAAAAATCTGCTCCAGATTTTGGAAGTCTGTGCGCGTCAGGGCGAAATCGGCGGCTTCAATCTCTGTCGCCGAATAGCCAAGGTAAAATGGCGAACCGAAATTGAACTCCGGCAGATAGTGCTCCAGCGCATTCGTGACGGCGTGGCGCGTCGCACGGCCATTGGCGCCGCGAAAGCGCACCATCATGATTTTATTGCCCGGCGTCGTATCGGCCGCCATAGCACGGGCCGCAGACACCTGATTGAGGTGCTTCGATGTGATCAGCAGTCCGCGCACGATCAATGCCATAACAACAAGGCCCAACAGGACCAGTGCGACAGCGCCCATCACCGCGAAAAGATCGCGATCTGGCAGCGAGGCGGCAAACTCTGAGATTGCCGTTCCAAACGCGCCGGTAGTTGAAGTCACTGACTGAGCCATGGATTGATCCATCCAAAAGTATCTAATGTGCTGGCGAGGCCCTGATTTGGCCCGTTATCATTTGGGTTGCAAGCCCATTTCACTCGACGCGCGACCAGAAACGCCTTTTCATGTCGCAATCAGAGTTTTCACAAAGCGGAATCTACCATGTCAGTTTTCCCATCCCTGCCAGACCGGGCAACACTGGAGCATCTTTTCTCTGCCTTTCCGGCTGGCGCACAATCGCTGATGAAGCTTCATGACGACCTGCTTCGCACGGATGGCCCATTGACTGTCGGGCAGAGAGAGCTCATTGCCGCTTACGTGTCATCGCTTAATGCCTGCGAATATTGTTTTGGTGCGCACCGGACGATGGCGCTCGCCTTTGGTGTTGATGCCGATCTGATTGATGCGCTGATCCAGGATTTCGACGCGGCACCGCTCGACCCGCTCATGCGGGCCATTCTGAGCTATGCGCGTAAAGTCACCGTGAGAGACTCTGTGCTGCCATCGGATATCCGCGCTATTATTGAGGCGGGCGGCACAGAAGAGATGGCCAATCAGGCGCTCATGGTGACGGCGCTTTATAACTTCATGAACCGGCTGGTGGATGGCGCAGGCCTTTCCGCAAAACTCTCTTACACTGCGCCCACAAACGCCGATCTGGAGAGAAGACGAAATGGCACATATACTGGTTGGGGAATCGATGCCGGTTTCATCGGCGAAGGTTGATGAATACTGATAGATTATTAGTCAACGCGGTCTTTTCAAACCAAATGAGCATGCTAGCTTTGCCAAACAAGATCTCGGAAAAGAGACTGTTTCAAGTGCTCGCCTAGTAGCACATCTTTCGGGTAAAAGAGTGGTGTACAGTGTTTGACAATGAGAACAATGACGCGATTGCGTCATCTGAACTGAGCAATTCAGGTCTCAAAGAGCGCGCAATTTTCATTGCAAAGACAGGCTTTCTGGTGATGACAGGTTTTCTGGCCATCCAGATTTTCATGAAAGCCGTCTATTTCGCGCATCTGTAAGCAGATCAATTCTGCGGGCAGATGGCTGGCGGGTTTTCCATAGTTTCAAAACAAATATGCGCGCGGCTTAGAGGCCAGCGCGCATTTTTTGTGGCTGATATAAATATAAGCCCGGCGCATCAGCGTCGGGCTTTTTTTTGATGTTATTGGTCGCTGAGTACCGCTGAACAAAGAATGTCCAGTTTCTCGGTCGCGCCGCCAGACAGGCGATAATGGATCGTTTCCAGACACTCACGCACGGAAGATTGCGTGGTGTATTCAGAGATGGTCTTCCCTATTGCGGATTTCACTTTATCGCGCTGATTAATCAGGCTGTGAGGCGTAATGGCGCCCGTATTTTCCGGAATGGTAATGCCCGCCACATCAATCTTTCGCTCTTCCAGAGCAGATTCGAGGGCACAGCTCATATTGCGCGTTTCGGCGTGGAGTTCACCGAAAATATCCCGCTCGACGCGGTGGATACTATTCTGCACATGAGCAATTGCATTCTCGTGTTGCTTCAACAGACCAAATGCCTCTTCAAGCGATGCGGTACGGGCTACGGTCATAGCGACTTCCTTTCCAGTTACGCTAACAGCCAGTCTGGCCTTGTGTTCCTTAATGAAAACACTAACGCCAGCATATCGTTCCGAATTGGACTGAAAGAGGGCAATAAGTGTGCAGTTCAATGACCCAAGGTGACGATTTTGTGCAGCGCAACATTTTCATGCAGATCACGAAATTGTTTCACCTTTTAGCAAGCGAATCTGTGATCTGGCCTCTTTACCGGTCTGGCAATCTGATAAACTCTGACGCCAAAGCCTGCCCGTTCTGACCGGAATTTCTGAATGTTTGTCCGCCTATTCTGCCTGCTCGCCTGCCTGACAGCCCCGCTCGTTTCGGCAGAAGACCGCATTCTGAACACCGAAATGTGCGGCACATACTTCTTCATCAAAGTCGTTCTCGATCGCGATGATGGCCGCAGCGAAGAAGACCGCACCTTGCGCATGCTGTATGACACGGGCGCGTCTTCTAATTATGTCGATCAACAAGCGTTAGAACGCGCTTCAGGCACGCGCGTTGATATTGGTCGGACGGCAAGAATTCGCGATGCAGACGCCGGCGATATCCACTTCAACTTTATTCGGGCTCGCGTGCAGGACTTCAGCCATCTGACGACATCGCTTGGTTATCCGCTGGACGGTATAGTCGCCCATGACGTGTTCGAGGATTTCACGATCGTCCTCGATTATCAGGCAGAGACCATAACGCTGACGCAAGTCGATCTTCCCCGTCCGAATGGCGAGTGGATATTCAACACACGTCGAGGTGACGACAGGCCGTGGCTGGACATGCATTTTAATGGCCGCCGACAGCGTGTGCTTGTTGATTCAGGATCGGGTACAACACTCGCCATTAACCGACTCGACCGGTATGATACTATGACCGAACCGGTAAACACCGGATATGCGGCACGTTTCGACCAGATGGAGCCGCGTCGTGCCGCGCGCCTCGACGGGAATGTGACCTTCGGCGGCATCACCTTCAACCGGCCCATGCTTACCGAAACACCGTCCAACCAGCTCTTCGGGGGCGCACTGATGAGCCAGTTCCGTGTCAGTTATGACCCGAGCGAAGAGCGTATCATGTTCGAGCCCTATGAAGACGGCCCCATCACAACGCCGCCCTATCGGTCGATCGGTGTTGCCCTTGCCCCACAAGAAAGCCTGTTAGAGGTAGTCGCACGTCTGACCGATGCAGCACCCGACCTGATTGAGGGCGATCTTATTACCCATATCGACGGCGCATCTGTCGGGACACACGGATGTCGTCCGAGAACCGACACCAGCCCGCGCGAGATCACCCGCCTGCGCGACGGCGTCAGCGAAACGCTGACCGTGCCGATTATAGATCTCGTGCCATAAAGGTTTGAGGCTTTCCGTTTACAGAAACGGCGTTATGCTACTCTCATAAACTGGGAGACAATCATTTCTGGCACTGAAGACGAGCCGTCCGCCAAAGCAGCGGACGCGCCAAAGCCTTTACCGGAAACCGGCCTATTAATGTTTGCGCTCGCATCGGCGGCGGTGACAGCGAACGCGTATTATATTCATCCGATCATCGCGACAGTCGCAGACCATTTCGGCATTTCCGATGCCATGATTGGCATGGTGCCAAGCTTCAACCAGTTGGCGCTGGCGGTAGGTGTCTTTCTGCTTCTTCCGCTGGGCGACCGGTTTTCCAATCGCACGCTGATCCTGATCTTTGTCGCGTTCCAGGTTCTAAGCCTGCTCGCAATGGCTGTTTCCAGTGAGTACTGGATGTTCCTGACGGCCTCCACCGTGCTCGGCTTCTTCACCATCGCGCCTTATCTGTTGCCCGCTTATGTGTCCAAGCGGGTGGCGGCAAACCGGCTGGGGCATTCCAATGCCATCCTCACCGCCGGGATCATGTTCGGCATTCTGATCGCCCGGGCTGGGGCAGGCGTGATCGCCGAATGGTTGAACTGGCGCGTCGTCTACTTCATCGCCGCCGGTTTCATGCTGGCCGTCACATTGCTGCTTCTGGCCATTATGGAGAACCGCGCGGAAGAAAAGAGCGAAGCCTCGCATCTGCCCTATCCGAAGCTGCTGGCGTCCATTTTTCCGATCATTCGAAAGAACCCCGATATTCTGATCGCGGGCTCCATTCAGGGGCTCGGCTTTGGCATTTTTCTCGCCATCTGGATGGGCATCGGCCTGCACCTCACCAGCCCTGAAATGGGCTATGGTACAGATACGGTGGGCTATCTTGCCATTCTGACCATCACTAATCTGATGCTGACACCGTTTCTGGGCCGCGTGGCAGACAGAATGGGCGCGCGCCGGGCGCGGTTCTATTTCTCCATCCTTTACGTCTTCGGCATGTCGCTTTTTTGTTTAACCGGGCACTCGCTCTGGCTGATGATCATACCGATCTTCCTGACCAATACATTCGGACCGGTCATGGACATCACTAACCGCATGACCTTTCTCACCGCGCCGCCAGCAGAACGCACCCGCCTGATGACGGTCTATATCATTTTCATGTTTGTCGGCGGCGGCATTGCCAGCTGGGCCGGCACAGCCGTTTATGATTTTGCAGGTTGGTTCGGCACATCCATGCTGGCGCTCAGCATGGCTCTGGTTCTGTTTGCGCTGACCTTCATCGGCTGGCGCTGGAAAGGCGATGGCGCCCAATAGAAAAGGCGACCGAAGCCGCCTTTTCCTGCCCGTATAACTTATCGTTATTTAAGCTGAGACTACGCCGCGATACAGCGTTTGCTGGGTGCCGGATTTACGGCAGCGCACCATGCGATCGGTGGGCATGAAGGTTACACCACGATAAATTCGCGGCGACTTATCCTGTTTGCCCGTCGTCTTGTCAGCGATGACGTCAAATCCACGATAAATAATCTTCTGCATAATGCCCTCCATCTGCATGCTGCACCCCGCGCGCAGCCTTCCTTCTCCCTAGTCCTGTAAGCAAGTTACACGATATGTGTAACTTTGTCAAATGTATTAGGTATTCGCCTTTGGTCGAGCATGCCTACCAGCGGGTCTCAACGAGCGGCACAAGGCTTTCCAACTCTGCCTTTGGTACGAAATGGATATCGCCTCCATTGTGGAGGGTATGGAGGACCACATCGTCCAGGCGTTCTTTGCCGTCCTGCTTCACACGGCGCAGGCTAAGATGCTCGTCCGTTGCGCCTTCATCAGCCATTTCCAGAAGGTCCGATCCGTTCGACATATAAATACTGGCAATACGGCCCTGCTTTGCGGCCTCGGAGAGATCATCGGAATTCATCGGCGTGAGCTGCTGGTCATCCGGCAGAGCGCTCGTCTCACCAAACACGCTCGTCAGGTCGAGACCGGCGACACCATTACCCGCCTGATGCTGGACAACATTCCAGTCGTCCCGCGGGCTGAGCTTGGCAAAATGGCCCACCGTGCCGCGTTCGCCGACGATATGGACATTCTGCGACTGGGCCGGAATGACATGTTGCAAGGCCGACCAGACGTCCCGGTAATAGGCTTCTTCGGTCCGATCTTCTTCTTCGCTCTTGTCAGTGCCCAGCGAGTGGAATTTGGACTGGCCGACACCGCCACGCGATGCCGAGTGAAAGAAGACATCATCCATAATCTCGCGGCGCTCGATCACGTCTTCAAATTCAGGCGCGTTCAGGCGCTCTGAAAGATCGTGCAGGTTCTGGCCATCATGGAAATAGAGACCCGGCGCTTCGCGATTAATCTCAACAATCCAGCCCTGCGCCTTGTTATCAATGTCCGCAATCAGGGGCGATACAAATGCAGCATCCGGACCCGCAATCATCGCTTTCGGGCGCGCATTCAGGTCAGCGGTACGCAATGTATCGTCTTTCTGGAATGCGGCCTTACCAAGCCCCAGAAAGTCAGACAGCTCCAGACCTTCGAGCCAGGCTTCAATACGGTCTGTGCGGCCCTCAAATTCAGCGAGCTGCTGCTGAAGGTTCTTCTTCAAAATGCGCCATTTTTCACCGTTGGCTTCAATTGCCGGGCGCGGCACATAGAGGCTCACAACGTCCTGATCGAATTCGGTGCTCAGCTTTTTAATGTCCGCAAGGGCCATGTCTGTCTATCTCCCAGTCTTGTGTTTCAGTTGAACAGAAACAACGGACTGGACCGGCGGCATGTTCCGAAACTGTTTGGAGAAGCGCCTGCGCCGTAGAGTCATTGAGCTTGCTCGGGTGCGTCGTTCGCTGCGCTCACCACCCTGCGCCTGCGCCGTCGCTTGTGGAGGAGAGACCACGAGCAACGCGATGGCGGGTTTTGTCTGAGTTTGCTCGGGTGCGCTGTTCGCTATGCTCA
>CENJ01046699.1_pt1 | contig 21754 bp, 23 predicted proteins | sample 356161 | NCBI WGS metagenome assembly CENJ01 (sample SAMEA2619531, study PRJEB7988) | marine metagenome | biome: marine biome (ENVO:00000447); feature: surface water layer (ENVO:00002042); material: "saline water (ENVO:00002010), including plankton (ENVO:xxxxxxxx)" | depth 5 m
TTTTTTTTTAAATATGAGAAGTTATATAGAAAACTTAGTCTACTTTTTTCAGAACCACCCAATCTATGCGGTGGGTTTCTTTTCTTGTGGATTTCTAATCGGAGAAATTTACTTCTAAAATGTTTAACGAAAAATTTGGTGATTTCTTTGAACTCATAGTATTATGCTCAATATTTTTAATATTATTAGTGGGCATATCACCAAATGGCTAAAGTTTATTTATTACTTTTTTTCTTTATAGGTTTTGCACATACCTCCTGCCCTAAATTGCTAGATAATAATGTAAAGATTCTTAATGAGTCTGAATTTCAAAATCTCTGTGAGTACTCTGGTAAGACTATTTTAGTAGTCAATACTGCGAGTAAATGCGGGTTCACTTACCAATATGAGCAGTTAGAAGAACTTTATAGAAAGTATGCTTCTAAAAACTTTATAGTTTTAGGATTCCCATCACGTAACTTTTTATATCAAGAGTACGACGATGAATCAGAAGTAGCAGAGTTTTGTAAGTCAACATTTGATGTCACATTTCCATTATTCTCGATATCAAATGTAACTGCCGCAAACACAAACCCATTTTTTGAAAAACTTTTTAGGGCTACAAGTGAAAGACCAAGGTGGAATTTCCATAAATATTTAATTTTAGCTGATGGCAGTGTTAAAAGTTATTCCCATAAAATTGACCCCAATGATCAATCAATAGTTAGCGAGATAGAAGCATCGATTGATTCGTAAGATTTTTCATCTCCTATAATTAAAAGGTCTGGCTTATTCTTTGCAAATATACCAACTTCAATAACCCCTGTAATTGATTTTATAGCTGTTTCCACAGAAAGAGGGTTTTCGATCACCATATTTTTTAAATCTGCAATTATGTTTCCATTTTGTGACTTTGCATCTCTGATAGAAATTTTGTCGGAAAATTTTGATAGTTTATTTATTGTATTTTTATAGCCAAAACTCATTATTTCTACAGGAACTCCAAATGCTCCCAATGTTTTTACACTTTTTGATGAGTCAACAATACAAATGAAATATTTCGAAGCATCGGCAACCATTTTTTCTCTAGCATGAGCTCCACCTCCACCTTTGATAAGGTTCAAAACCCCATCAACCTCATCAGCACCATCAACATATACATCTATATTTCTACTATCTGGGATTTCATTAGAAACAGTGAGACCAATTTCTTCAATAAGGGCAGAAGTTGTTTTTGACGTAGAATAAATCTTGTTAAATGACCCTGATAGCCTATTTAAAAAATTCTTTGTAAAAATATCTGTTGTTGAGCCAGTACCAATACCAATACTAGCATTTTGAAAATCCATCTTTAGAATTTTTTCATAGGCTCCAAGAGCTGAATTATATTTGTTATTCATATATGTTTTTTTCCGTTATTACTCTATCTAATTGTATATCAAGGTCAGTTCCAAACACTTCATCTACTTTTTGAAATTCATAACCTATACCCCAAAATAAAGGCCTCTTATCTTTAAAGCAAATATTTGATAATAACTTGTCATAATAACCTCTTCCAAAGCCAATTCTTTCAAGGCGTGCATTAAATGCTATTAAAGGAATTAAAAGAATATCTAATTTGTTAGTATCACAATAAATGCTCGGGTATGGTTCTTTTATATCAAACTTACCTTTTTTAAAATTTTTCTGAATTTTTATAAATCTAATTTCATCTTTTAAAACTTTAGGTGATGCATACTTTTTATTTGCGCATCTTTCAATTATTGGTTCATTTTTAATTGAAATGTATGTGCCAATCCTAGTGCTTGTTTTAAAGTCTTCCAATTGACTTATTTTGGTATTAATTTTATTAGATAGATAAATAACTTCTTCTGAAGAGAGTGTTAGCCTCTTCGACAGGATTTTTTTTCGAATTTTTTCTTTAATACAAATCTGAATCATAGCCCTCAGCCACCCTGAACCCTTAGGTCAGGTGGGTAGCTCTTCCACAAAGTAAGGCCTCCCTTAATGGTAACGCACAGCATTGTAAAATCTGCTTCCCTTAATTTACATTATCGGTTCTAGAGTAAATTCTGAAAACCAATGATCCAGATATTACAAATATATACTATTTTTTGTGATTTGATTATTGGTTTAAAAAAATATTCAGTTTTTCTGAGATTTCATCAACTGTCTCTTCAACATCGCTTGATTCATTTTTTGTTTTTTGCGCCAATCTATTATTCTCGATAGCAAGTTGAAGGGCAGCATAAACAATTCCGTAATCTAGCTTTTCTGCAGGTGGATTTAATTTTTCGACCAAATCAATTATTTTTTGTTCTGCTTCCTTAAATGGCACGTAATCGTTATAAGGTATTTTAAAAACAAATTTTCTTTCTCTGATAATTAATTCAACAACTTGTTCATTCATCCCAAAGATCTCCCGCCATCAATATTAATATTTCTACCAGTCATGTAAGTATTTTTTGTAATAAGGAAATCAATTATTGACACAATATCTTTTTCATTTCCAATCCTTTTTAAAGGTATGCTCTTAAGGATATTGTTCTTTTTTTCATCAGATGGTTCGTTAACGTCCCATAAAATAGCACCTGGACTTACAGAATTAACAAGCACCTTTGGGGAATATTCTTTTGCAATAGACTTTGTAAAATTTATTAAACCTGCTTTGGCTGCAGTATATACCGAATAATCTTCTAAGCCTTGCTCTGCATGAATATCAGAAATATTCACAATGTTACCCTTATTCTTGATCAGCTCTGGGCCGCATTTTTTTGTTATGAAGATTGGTTGCTTAAGGTTTGAAGATGTTAATTTGATCCAATCATCATAAGTTGACTCAGATAATGGTCTTGGATAGAAGGTTGATGCATTATTTATTAGGGCATGAAGATTATCAATTAGACCTGGCAAATTTTTATAAAAATCTTTGCAAGATAATTCATTATCAAAATCACATTGAATAATTTCACAGGAATTTTTTCGATTTGCATTAAGTTCTTCTTGAATATCCTTTGACTGTTTTGTTGAACTTCTATATTGAAAAACTATGTCCCAACCTTTTTCATGAAAATGGTACACAAGTGCCTTTCCAATTCTTTGTGCCCCTCCACTAATAAAGATTTTTTTATTCATTTTTTTGTTGATAAATTATATTTTAATAGTAAGTCATGCCATATATTATTTTTTTCTTGAATTATTTTTTTGGAATCAAGTTTTTTAAGTCTGCTAAAGTCATAGTTATTAAATTTATCTATCATTTCAGAAAAACTTGCTGGCATGCCACGATATAAAGCTACTGATCTGACTAATTTTTTATATTTTGGTGAATTTATTAAGCTAAGTGTTTTTATTTGTTTTTCTATATTGAGATTCTCGTTGAATACATCTAATTGTTTCCAGACCTCCATATATGAAAAAAATGATTTTTTTTGAAGCAAATTCTCCCCAAATTTGTAATCATTTTGTTTTGAAATATTGCACCAAATGTTTTCAAGCTGTGACGATGGTTGAATTTCTTTTGGAATATATTCAAGTCTTGAAAACCAAGGCACATCAAGTTTATATATTTTTATAGTTTCCAAAAATTTTAGAAAATTACACTTCAGACTTTTCATAGTTTCATCCCAGACCCTTTCTTTTGGCAGAGATTTAAGTTCATTACTCTTTGCAATTTTTAACAATTCCTTTTCTGTGGTGTGGTGAATTGTGAAACCATCAAGCTGAGCCATAAATCTTGCAACTCTGATTGCCCTTAAGGGATCCTCTGAAAAGGCATTTGATACGCATTTAATCGTTTTTTCTCTTATATCTTTTACACCATTGTATGGATCGATTAGATTCCCCTTGTCATCTTCTGCAATTGCATTAATTGTTAGATCTCTTCTTTTCAAATCTTCGAAAAGTGTAATATCTTTATTAAAGCTTACATCAAAACCCTTATGGCCCAGTGAAACCTTTCTTTCACTTCTTGCTAATGCGTACTCTTCATTTGTAGATGGGTGTAGGAACACGGGAAAATCTTTTCCTATTTGCTTATATCCAAGCTCTTTCATTTCATTAGGGCTTGAACCAACTACAACATAGTCATTATCCGAAGACTTTCTCCCTAATATTTTATCTCTTACCGCTCCACCAACTTTATAGATTTTCATATTTCAGATTCAACAGTAATTATCGATTTATCATTGAGATTTATGGCCGCTAATGAACCACCCCAAACGCAACCAAGGTCAACTCCTTTAATTTCATTGTGATTCGTAACACCATTTAATGATGCCCAGTGACCAAAAATCACTGTATTAACTTCTTTTAGACACTTATGGTCATATAGAAACCAAGGTTTATATTTCTCTTGTGAAGTTGTTTTAACTTTAGTTAAGAGGTCAAGTTTATTTTTTCTTGTAATGAACCTCATTCTAGTGAAAACATTCACTAGGAACCTTGCTCGGTTTCTTTTGTTTGTAGATTTTGAAATATCCTTACTCCTCTCGCTATACATATATGACAGAAATTTTTCTGGATCTGCTTGTAAGGATTGTGTTAATTCTTCATTTGCAGCTAAAACGTCATTTAGTGACCAAGAGGGAAGTATTCCTGCATGTGTAACTAATGTTTTAAAGTTACCTTGCTCAATTAATTTTGCAAATGGAAATTTTAAAAAATATTCAAAGATCCTTAGCGTTCTATTTTTATTAAGCAGTTTTTGAAGTGTATGTTTTTTGTCATTTTTTTTATGAACACCCAATATCATAGCCATCATATGTAGATCGTGATTACCAAGAACACTTTGAATTTTGTTATCGATAACATAATCAACGACTTTCTCAGAATGAGGACCTCTGTTAACAATATCCCCAACACAAAAAATATTATTTTTTTTGTTCGGATCAATTATTTTCAATAATTTTCTAAATTCCGTATAACAACCTTGTATATCACCAATTACAAATGTAGTTTTATTGCTCATATTTACTTAGTATTTCAAAATAATCATCTAGAGCAAGATCCTCTGCTCTTGATGTCAACTTAAAACTAAATTCAGGCAGTTCAGAAAAAAGTTTTTTCATTGGATTAACAAGCTGTTTCCTAGGTTTTGAAAAGCATACAGTTAAAATCTCTTTTAACGCCTCATATTTTTTAAAATCATACTTATTCGAATGAGGAACTATTTTAACTAATGTAGAAGTAACTTTAGGAATTGGTTGAAATGCTGTCGGCGGAATATTGAAAAGTGGCTCAATATCAGCAAAAAATTTTGCTTGAAGAGAAATTTTTGTTGATTTTTTCTCTTGAGGAATAAATCTTTCAGCAAGTTCCTTTTGAATTAAAAAGACTGCATATTTGAAATTGGAATTTGATTCTAACAGCCTTAATATTATTTGTGATGAGATATTATAGGGAAGATTGCCTAGCAATATTAAGTTACTGTTTGAAATAGTGTTAAAGTCAATTTTTAAAATATCACCTTCGATAATTTCCACATGTTTGTTTTCGCCGAATTTTTTTTGAAGTATGCCAATAAGCTCTTGATCAAGCTCAATTAATTTAAGTGGTATTTCAAGTTTTATTAATTCTTGCGTAAGTTTTCCATCACCAGGACCAATCTCAAGTAATTCTGAATTTTGATCGATGTGAATGCGCTCGAAAATCATTTGTATAAAATGATTATCAACAAGGAAGTTTTGGCCAAGCGACTTTTTAAATTCTCGGTACATTTCCAGCTAATTTTAGTGCTTCTAACATACTAATATGACTGGCTACTTGCTCATTAGCAATGTCTTCTGCTGTGCCATGGTCAACAGAAGTTCTGAGAAATGGTAAACCAAATGTAACATTTATAGTCCTTTCAAAATCAAGTGTTTTGATTACAGGTAAGCTTTGGTCATGGTACATAGAAAGGAAACCATCAAAACTATTATTTATAAAAGCAGTATCCGCAGGTAGTGGTCCGGATGCATTTATGCCGTTCTTACATAGCAATTCTATTCCCGGAGAAATAATAGAAATTTCCTCATTACCAATGATTCCTTTTTCACCTGAGTGAGGGTTTAAACCAAGAACACATATTTTTGGGTCTTTAATCCCGAAATATTTATTAAGCCCCTTCGCAAATAACTCCCCTTTTTTATAAATGTTTTCCATAGTGATTGACTTTGGAACTTCAGATAAAGGTATATGTGTAGTTACAAGACCAACTCTAAGCTTTGGATTTGCAAGGACCATTAAAATACTCTTCGAAGAAAAAAGATTCGATAAGTAGTCAGTATGCCCAGAAAAGTTAAGATACTTTTCCGCTATCACATTTTTATTAATTGGCCCTGTAACTAAGCTAGCTTTATTCTTGCTTGCTAATTTTGCAGCTGCTTCTAAATGTGAAACAACATAATCTGCATTTAATGCTGAAGGACTTCCTAAGACATAGTCACCACATTTTTGAATATTTAAAATATTCAAACAGTCTTTTTTATAATTACTTTCAGTTTCAGTTATTGTATTTATCTCAAGGGTTATAGAAAGTTTTTTAAGCATTCTAATTATGATCTTAGGATCACAGCAAACTACAATTTTATCAAGGGATTCAACTAAGCTGCTTTTGTAGATAGCCTTCAGAAAAACTTCGGCACCAACCCCAGATGGTTCACCTAACGAAACTACAATATTATTTTTAAATCTCAAGATTCTTTTATTTCTACAAAAGCCTCTGCTCTTAATTCTTGAAGATCTGTTTCAAGCTCTTCCTCAAATTTTCTATTAAAGAGATATGAAAATGCCTGATCCTCAATTCTTTCATTGGTTTTGTCAACTACTCGTGTTCCAGTAACCTCTAAAATATGCCAACCAAATTGAGATAAAAAGGGTGCTGATAATTCATTTTCATTTGATTCTTTCATGACTCTTTCAAATTCTGGGGCATAGGTTCCTTCAGGCGCCCAATCGAGTCTCCCTCCTTCTTGTTTTGATCCAGGATCATCTGAAAATTCTCTTGCTAAATCCTCAAATGCTTCTCCTAAATTTATTCGTTCCCTAATTTCTACAATAATTTTTTCGCTTTCAATTTCATCTCTAATTCTGTTTGGAATTAAAAGGATATGCCTAACCTCCCACTGTTTTTCAAATGTAACCATTGGTCCTCTTTTGTCATCAAGGTAAAGGATATGTTTGCCTGCACCACTTTCAATTACATTTGTAAATTCTCCAATCTCAAGATTATTTATTGGCTCTTGGAATAAACCAGGAAACTTCGTTATGTTTCTATAGCCAAGATCTCCGTCGTTATTATCCTCTGACAAATTTTGAAAAACTTCTTTAGGATTTATACCATTACTGATCTGTTCTTTTGCAAGTTCAAAGACTGCATTGATATCATTTTCAGAATCATTTCTTATAAGAATTTGTTTTACACTAAGCTCAGGACCCAGCTGAGATTTTGCTTCTTCAGTATTCAAAAAATTACTAAGCTCTTCCCGTGTTATTTGAATTTTATTCTGTATTCTACCTTGTTGAACCCTTTGGATCTTCATCGATCTTTTTATATTTTCTCTGACTTGCTCGTATGAATCTCCTTGTTCCTCAACAAATTTTATAAAAGCTTCAAGGTTTAGTTCATTCTGCTGAGCAAGTTTTTTGATTGTTATATTTAGCTCCTCGTCACTTATTTTAATACCAACCTGATCAGCAACTTGCAGCTGTAGCTCCTCTAAAATTAATTCTTCTATAATTCTATTTCTTAATTCATCCTGGGGTGGAAGCTTCTCCCCATTTATTGCACTAGCTTTCTCGAGATCTGTTATTTTTTGTACAATTTCAGACTCAAGGACAACCCCATCATTCACAATCACTGCAACCCTATCCAAGCTATTAGCATTTAAAAATGACATGGCTAAAAAGCAAATTAAGATTCTAATTAAAAAGTCCATTTTGAATAATTTCATTAATTGGTTTGAGAGAATTTGTTAATCCAATAAGCTCAAACTCAAAACTAAGGTTATTTTTTAGTATTGGATTAGTCAAATATATTTGATTAAAATAGTTTCCTTTTGAGTAGTCTGGTTCAATAAATGGAAAAAACCTGGCCCTTTCAAAAGCAATTCTAAATTTAAAGCAATCTTTATACCATTCAGCTCCAAATATATTTTCATTTATATTTTCATCAGAAATTGAATACTGTGTTCTTGCAAATATAGTGATATTGTTAAAATTTTGGCTATATTTTAATACATAGTTATTAAGCTCACTTAACGGAAATCCTGAGTTAAGATATTCTCTTTTGCTTAATGAAAACTCTCTTTCACTATTTTTGTTCGTTATTTCAAATACAGATGAGGATATTTTGTTATCTTTAACACTATAATTTCCAATTGCTGAAAATTTGGAGTTTCCAAAGGATTTATTGATGGCAAAGAAAACTGGTTTTTTATTGAAATGTTTTCCTAGCTCAGGATTGATATTTGAGTAGTTATATTTTTCATATAAATTTGTTGAAAGCGAATACTCCATACCCTCAAAGGTGTTTTGATAATACAAAAAAATCTTTCTTTGATTTGCTGACCTATCACTTCCATACCACGATTGCATTGAAATATTGTTTTCAGGGCTGGGGCTTTTGGGGTAGCTATCTAATAGAGGAATATTATCTTGATCATCAAAGCTTGAATAAATATACCCTAAAAGAAATTTTTTATCTAAATCAAATGTTTGCTTAATTTGAAAGCTTTCTGAAGAAAGGTTAGAGGTATTTGTTGTTTTATTTATAGTGTACTGCTTCCAATAAAAATCAATATCAATTTTTGAACTAAAAGCACTCCCAAAAGAACTATTAGAAAATGAAATCTTTCTATTCTTTCTTTCAACATCTTCATGAACAAAATATGGAAAATCTGCTCCTTCGTTAGGAGGTAAAATTCTGTTTAAAAGCACTGTATTATTTTTAATTTTAAATTTTGAAATTTCTGTTGATCTTCGAATTTTCCAATTATCAAGAATGTATGAACTTTCGTATTTCAAATAATTTTTTGTATGTGTAATGGGTCGAGGAAGATTTAGATTTTCAAATGATTGTTGGCCAATGACTACATGTCTATTATTAATTAGCCATGAAAGCTTAATATTTTTTTTAAGATCAAGCGTTCTTCTATTTATATCTAAAAATTTGTATCCATAGTTCTGGATAAGGCTATTCCCACTAAAATCTCCATAATCCAAAGAGAGCTCAAGGTTCTTTACCAATTGCAGCCTTGAATTGATTTTAAATACCCAGGAAGATTGTTCGTCATCAATTGCAAATGATTGTATTTCTGTTTTATTTTTCCCATCATTTAATTTAGCGTTAAATGAAATTCCAAGTTGTGATTTGGTAAGAATTGGTTCAATTACGTATTGGGCACTTTCATTGCCAGCCTTGAATTGATAACTAAAATCAAAATCAGAATCAGTAATACCAAGATTTGGAATATTTATTTCTTTATCTTTATCAAGAACGATATCACCAAGCCAAAATATTGGCATATTAAAGAGCTCTACTCTTGCATTCTTGATAGATAAAACTTCATTTTCTAGAGTTGCTTCATCTGCTGAAATTTCCCATGAAGAGTTTCCTTCACAACTATTAAATTTTATGTTTTCTAGGAGATATGTATTTGAATCAAAAACTGCTTTTTCAAATTTAATCTCAGGCTGATTAGCATTTAATAGAGATCCATCATCTATAAGAATATTCTTATTTTGATGAGAATCGCATTCGGCTGAAATTCCATTACAAAAGATATAACTCAAAAATAAAAATAGTTTTTTAACTTTGTACATATGCTTGTATTATAGTAGTAAGAGTTTAAATATTAGATTAAGTTCAAAAATGAGTTTAAAAGATAAAACTATTTTCATAACAGGCGCCAGCAGAGGTATTGGCTTAGCAATAGCGCTAAAAGCTGCTGAAGATGGTGCTAATATTGCTATCGCAGCAAAAACAACAGAACCACACCCGAGGCTAGAAGGAACAATTTTTACCGCAGCAGAAGAGATTGAAAAAGTTGGAGGAAAGGCCTTGCCTCTAAAATGTGACATTAGATTTGAAGAAAGCGTTGTTGAAGCAGTTGAAAAAACAGTTGCTGAATTTGGAGGCATTGATGTTTGTATAAATAATGCTTCTGCAATAAGTCTTACAGGCACACTTGATACTGAAATGAAACGTTATGACTTAATGCACTCAATTAATGGAAGGGGAACATTCTTAGTGAGTAAGAGTTGTGTGCCTTATCTTTTAAAAGCAGATAATCCTCATATTTTGAGTATTTCGCCACCACTAGATATGAATGAGAAATGGTTTCAAGGATCAGTTGCATATACTATTGCAAAATATAACATGAGTATGTTTATGCTAGGAATGGCTGCAGAGTTTAGAAATAAAATTGCGGTGAATGCATTGTGGCCGAGAACAGCTATAAAGACAGCTGCTGTTAAAAATGTTTTAGGAGGAGAAGAGATGTACGTAAAATCACGAAGTCCTGAGATTATGTCTGATGCAGCTTATATCATTCTTAACAAACAAAAAGACTTATTTACAGGAAATTTTGTAATAGATGATTCGATATTAGCTGAGCATGGCGAAACAGATTTTAGAAAGTATGCTGATTATCCCTATTCTGAGTTAATGCCAGACTTTTTTGTTCCAGAAGATGCTTATCCTGTTCCAAAAATAGTTTCAGATAATTGAGCTCTCCAAGTTCCAAATTGATTGATTGGGTACGATCTGTACTTGTCTCAGATAGTTATAAGATAGAAGCAGTTCGAAAAGAAGCAAGCGAAAGAGACTTCTATAGAATAAAAACAGATACCGATACTTTTATTTTGATGGATAGCTCAACAGATATAAACTCTGCAACTAGATTTCTCTATGTTGCAAAGTTATTTAAGTCTGGAAATATAAACTGCCCTGCAATTTACGCATTTTCTGATAATTTATCTTATATCCTTATGGAAGATTTAGGAGACAAGCTCTTGGACCAAATAAAAACCCAAGATGTGGATGCATTCTTCAAAAAAATTTTGGGAGAACTCAATAAGATATACAGGCTACCAAAAGAGACTTTAACAAAAATAACAGAAGCCGAGTTATTGTCTCAGACTGAATCTTTCTTAGATATCTTTAGTTATAAAGATATAGAACTTACAAATGGTGAAAGACAAGAAATTTTTAAATTAAGAAAATCCCTTGTTCTGCAAATGGCTTCCCAGCCCCTTGTTCCCTCACATTCAGATTTTGAACGTAGAAACATGATTGAGTTTAATGACGAAATTTTTTTAATTGATTTTCAAGACTTACATTTAGGTCCTGTTGGTATTGATTTGGCATCGTTGTTTTTTGACCATGAAAATGAATACGATGAAAAGGCAATTAAAAAATCTATTAAGAGACTTTTAGATGAAAATGCCTTTATTGAGAAAGATCTAGTTTATAAATATATATATATCGCACTTGCTCACAGGTGTATGAGGATAATTGGCACATTCACAAATTACTTTAAAAATAAAAAACTTTTAAATAGGAAGCAAGACCTTGAGAAATTTTTGCAGAGGCTAGGATTTTCCCTAGACAAGCTTAACTATAGAAAAGAAAAGAAACTTTTGGAAAAATTATTATGAATGCAGTCATTTTAGCAGCTGGATTTGGAAGAAGATTATTGCCATTAACAGCAGATACCCCAAAAGCTTTATTAAAAGTTAAAGGAAAAAATCTAATTGACTACCATATCGAAAAACTATCAGATGCTAATCTCAATAAGATTGTAATAAATACCCATTATTTGTCAGATCAAATTGAAAGACATGTTCGAGAGAAATATAAAAAATTAGATATATTATTTAGCAGGGAAGATGAATTGCTGGGAACGGGTGGAGGTCTAAAAAAGGCTTCGGAATTACTTAATGATGAGCCAATTTTAGTAGTGAATGCAGATAACTTTATAGAAAGTGATTATAAAGAGTTTGTTAAAGATATATCTCCAAAACTTTTTGTAACAGAAGACAAAAATGGGGATTTCTCAGTTGAGAATGGCATAGTAAGAGTAAACGAAAAAAAGGATTTTAGATTTGTTGGTGTAAGTATAATTCTCAAAAGGGAAATATCAGATGTAGAACTTACAAAATTTCATTATTGGCGTGATTATCTAAAAATAAAAGCATCGACTGAAGAACTTCATGCAGAAATAATAAATTTTAATTGCTATGATGTAGGTACTTTAGAATCATTCAAAAAAATAAATAATGAATAAAATAATTGCGCCCTCCATCCTGTCTGCAAACTTTGCAAAACTTGGTGAAGAGGTAAACGAAGTACTTGAAGCAGGAGCCGATTGGGTGCACTTTGATGTAATGGATAACCATTATGTTCCAAATCTTACAGTCGGACCAATGGTGTGTAAGTCTCTCAGAGACTACGGAATAGGCGCCTTCTTGGATGTCCACCTTATGGTTGAGCCGGTAGATGAACTGATAGGAAAATTCGCTGACAGTGGTGCTGATTTAATTTCTTTTCATCCTGAAGCTAGCAATCATGTTCACAGATCAATTCAGAAAATAAAAGATAATAATTGCAAAGCTGGTTTGGTTTTGAATCCAGGAAGCTCAATATCTTTAATTGAGGATTTATTTGAAGAGTTAGACCTTATCTTGTTAATGTCTGTAAACCCAGGGTTTGGTGGACAAAAATTCATCCCTAAGGTAATGCAAAAAATCAAAAAATTAAGATCAATGATTGATAAATCAGGAAAAGACATTCGTCTTGAAGTAGATGGAGGAGTCAATTTAAATAATATCAAAGATATAAGTGAGGCTGGTGCTGATACTTTTGTAATGGGCTCAGCAATTTTTGATTCAAAAGATTATGAAAAAACTATTAGTTCTGCTCGTAAACATATTTCTTAGTTATATTCTATTTTCAAAAAATGTTGTCATAAACGGAACTATTTTAAATATCGAGATTGCAGAATCTAGCTCTGAAAGAGCAAAAGGTCTGATGAATAGGGATTTCTTGGAGGAAGACTCAGGAATGTTATTTATATGGCCAGAAGTTTCCCAAAAATGTATGTGGATGAAAAATACGAAAATTCCACTATCTATTGCATTTGTAGATCAAAATTTTTTGGTCAGAGAAATTAAAAATCTTAGGCCCATGAATACAGATTCTATTTGCTCAAACTCAAAGTCAATAAAATATGCTTTAGAAGTAAATGAAGGTTGGTTCAAGAAAAATAATATCAAAGTTTTTCATAGGTTAGAGATCAATTAATAGATTTTAAAAGAACCTACTTAAAGTAGTCATTGATTTGGCAGTTATCTTCATGATGCCTTTTACAACTACTGGGAGTTCTTCGCTACCATGATCTTTAGCTTCTTGCCCATGTGCTTCTTCTTCGTCAATCATCTTTTCAAGTATTTTTCGGCTCTTTTTATCGTCTTTAGACATCTCTCCCAAGTGACCTTGAAGGTGCTCAACTACTTGTTTCTCTGTTTCTTCAATAAAACTCAAACTTGCCTTATCGCTTATCAGGCTTGCAATTGATCCAAGGGCAAATGATCCTGCATAATACAATGGGTCAAGAACTGATTTTTTACCTCCTAACTCCTCAAGCCTTTTAGTGCACCAAACTAAATGCTGATGCTCTTCATCGCCGGCCTTAAGCATGTGACGCTTAATTTCTTTTGATTTTGCAAAAAATGCTTGCCCTCTATATAAAGCTTGTGCAGCTACTTCTCCAGAGGCATTTACTCGCATTAATGAAATAGAGTGTTTTTTATCTTTTTCTGAAAGAGACATATCCGGAACACCCCTTTCTTTATGATTCAATATCTTTAAAAAATGGTTAAACTCACCAGCTATTTTTCGCTCAAGACTCATAAATATTTCCTATATCTTTTCTATAAAACATCTTGTCAAATTTTATATTTGTAATATTTGTATAAATTAAATTTTTACAACCCTCTAAATCTTTCCCCTTTGCGTTGATGCTAAAAACACGCCCCCCATTTGTCCTCAATAACTGATCATATTTTTTTGTTCCCGCATGAAAAATTTTTACATCTTCAAGATTTCCAATGTCTATAGTTAAATTTTTTTCATATTTTTCAGGATAACCACCAGATGCAATTACAACACCCATTGAATATTCTTTGCTCCAAGACAAGTTTTTTAAATTATCATTCAACGCATCAAGAATTACTTCAAGAAAGTCAGATTCCAACTGCATCATTAAACACTGTGTTTCTGGGTCGCCAAGTCTACAATTATACTCAAGCACTTTAGGTTCATTATCCTTAACCATTAATCCAAAATACATAAAACCATAAAAATCTATATTTGCATTGTTCAATCCCTGAACTGTTGGTTTTACAACTAGCTCTTCAATATTTCTTAACAGCTCTTTATTAATAAATGGAGATGGACTCATACAACCCATTCCTCCTGTATTTGGTCCATTATTCCCTTCTAAGAGAGGTTTATAATCAATACTTGTTTCAAAAGGAGTAAAACCAGAAGGTGTCATTATTCCCATAAAGCTAAGCTCTGTTCCAAATAGACACTCTTCGATTAATATTTCACTTCCTGCTTCTCCAAACTTATTTTGCTCCATTACATCTTCTACCCAAAGGATTGCTTCATTTAAATCATTAGCAACTAACACACCTTTACCTGCGGCAAGACCATTTGCTTTAAGGACAATTGGATAGACAGTATTTTGAAGATAGTTTTTTGCTTCGATAGGATCTGAAAAAAATTCTGCGTGACCGGTAGGGATATTATTTTCAAACATAAATTTTTTGGAATATATTTTTGATCCCTCAAGCTTTGCCCCTTCTTTGTTAGGCCCAAAAACTTTTATATTTGTGTTTTTAAAATAATCGCTTATGCCATTAACAAGTGGGTCCTCTGGACCAACAATAATTAAATCAATTTCTCTTTTTTCTACATTCTCTTTAAGGCTTTTAAAGTCATCTATATCAATATCTAAATTAGTACACTTATTTTCTAGTGCAGTTCCACCATTCCCGGGAGCAATAAATATATCCTTAACTTTATTGGATTGAGACAGCTTCCACGCAATTGCATGTTCGCGTCCTCCTTGTCCAATCACCAATACTTTCATTTAATGTTTAAAATGTCTAAAACCTGTTAATGTCATGGAAATTTGATATTCATCAGCAGCAGCAATTACCTCGTCATCTTTGATAGAGCCACCAGGTTGAATTATGTGTTTAACACCCTTGGCTGCTGCCACATCAATATTGTCTCTGAATGGAAAAAAAGCATCAGAAGCAAGAACGCAATTTTTGATATTCAAACCTTCCTCTTCTGCTTTCATGAAAGCGATTTTTGTGCTGACAACTCTGCTCATCTGGCCTGCGCCTATACCTAAGGTCATTTTGTCTTTAGCAATTATAATTGCATTGGATTTAACATGCTTTGCAACTTTCATTGCAAAAATCAAATCCTCAAGTTCCTTATTTGAAGGGACAACCTTAGTTTTTGTATCATATTTCATCTCAGAAAAACTCACTTCATCAGATGTTTGGTGAAAGAAAACGCCAGAAATACTTTTAGATTCGCTTGGACTTTTAACTCCCTTTTTTCCCATCAAAGCTCGAATATTTGGTTTATTTGATAATGCTTTCAATGCCCCATCACTATAATTTGGTGCAACCAGAACCTCTATAAACTGATTATCCATCATTTCTTTGGCAAGGTCCTCATCAACCATATCGTTAAGTGCAATTACACCACCAAATGCTGATGTAGGATCAGTTGAAAAAGCTCTTTTATAAGCACTGCTCAAATTACTATCTTCTGCGACTCCACAAGGATTTGTATGTTTAACAATACATACTGCTGGCCGATTAAATTCATTCACACAACTCCATGCAGATATTGCATCTAATCCGTTATTATATGAGATTTGTTTTCCCTGTAATGGGCTTTTAAAATCTATTAAAGTATTTTTTGAAATTTCTATAGACGCTATTTGATGAGGATTCTCTCCGTACCTTAAGTCAATTCTTTCTGAATCATACTCTTCCTGTGGGCCAAACCAATCAGAAACACTTTCATCATAGTATCCAGTAAGTGTAAAAGCTCTGCCAGCAAGCTTTTTTGATTCTTCAGCACTTATTCCATCAAGATTTATATCCAAATATCTATCTGGTTCTGCAATAACAACTGTGTGCTCAAAGTTCTTAGCAGCTGCTCGTATCATTGCGGGGCCACCAATATCAATTTTCTCAATGATATCGTGATCTGAAGAACCCTTTGCTACTTCTTCACTAAAGGGATATAAATTAACTACAACTAAATCTATTTTTTTTGCTCCTAAATTTTTTAGTTCCTTCTCGTCCTTATTGCCTCTAGCTAAAATGCCAGCGTGAATTTTTGGATGTAAAGTTTTTACACGACCATTAAAGGCCTCTGAAAAACCTGTGTACTCTGAAATTTCTGTAACCTCAATATTATTTTGCTTAAGATATTTTGAGGTTCCACCTGATGAGATTATCTCTATTTTTTTTTCCTTCAATCTTTGAGCAAGCTCAAGAACTCCAGTCTTGTCATAAACACTTATTAAGGCTGTTTTAATTCTTATCATCAAAGCAGCCCATATTTTTGTAGTTTTTTCCTTAGGGTGCCCCTATTTAAACCTAATATTTTACTTGCTTCTGATTGGTTGCCTCTGCACTTTTTTAAGACAACCTCAAGAAGAGGAGGCTCAATTTGGCTTAGGGTTAGATTATAAAGTTCAATTGGAAGTTGCCCATCCAGGTTTCTATAATATCGTTTGATAGCTCTTTTAACTTCACCCCTCAAACTTCTTTTATTTGTATTAAATTTTGTTGACATCAAATGTTATAATTCTGCCTTAAGTGAAAACAGCATCTATACTCCTCAAAAATAAACTAGAAGAAAATATTGATCATTTTTTAACCAATAGTCAAACACATTATTTAAAAAAAGTACTAAAAATAAAAGATGGGGAAATTTTTTTAGCATTTGACGGTAAGGGCCGAAGAGCGCAATGCATTTTTCAAGATGAAACAAAGATAAAGATAAAAAATATTCAAAGCTTCCCAAGAATCTTTAATACAAGCGTTCTAATCCCATTCTTGAGAAAAACTCAATTTGAACTGTGTCTTCAAAAAACAGTTGAGGTTGGAGTCAATAATATAATTTGCTACCAATCAGATAAAACTACTAACAAATATAACTTTCAAAGTGAAAAGAAAAAAAGTAAAAGGTATATGGAAATAATTGAATCTGCATTTTTACAGTCAGAAAATAATTATTTACCAAATCTTTTATTCATTGAGAACTTATTTACCCTTTCCATTAATGAATTCAGTCAGATATGCGTTCTTGATCAATCATCAAACGTAAAATTATTACCTAATCTTTCATACGATCTAATAGTCTCAGGAGGAGAGTATGGTTTTTCTGAAGATGAGCTTAATTTTTTACACAAAACCAAAGCAAGTTTTGTAAAATTAAGCGAAAATATACTTAGAGCAGAGACGGCACCAGTAGTAGCCTTATCAATCCAAAATTTATAAAGATGAAAGCAGCATTTATTATTAATGATTTCAAATCAATGAATCTTGAAAAAGATACTTCAATCTTTCTAATCAAAGAGGCACAAAAAATGGATATTGCTACATATGCTTTTGATACTTCTGATATTTTAGTTAAAAACGGAAAAGTCTTTGTAAATTCAAAAAAAGTCGTTTTTAAAAATTCTACGGGGTATGAGCATACACTCCAAAAGGCAGTTTTGTCAGATCTATCGAGTTTCAACTTTATTATAAATAGGCTGAACCCCCCATTTAACAAAGAATATTTATATCTTACAAATATTTTAGAGACTTATGGTATTGATTCCATAAACCCACCTAAAGCTCTCAGAGAAATAAACGAGAAATTGGCTATTCTTAATTTCCCAAGTTTCGCACCAGAAACAATTGTTACTGCGAACCTAAATGAGATAAGAAAATTTGTCAAAGTACACAAAAAAGCTGTACTGAAACCGCTTGATGGTATGGGTGGCAAATCTATCTTCTATCTTTCAGAAAAAGATAAAAATCTAAATGTAATTTGGGAAAATGTCACTAAGAATGGTAAGAGCCAAGTTATGGTTCAAGAGTATATTGAAGAGGCAGCACAAGGTGATAATAGATTAATTTTTATTAATTATGACCTATTGCCAAAAAAATTAATAAGAATTCCAAGTGTAGAAGATTTTAGAGGAAATCTTGCTGTAGGAGCTGCCTCAAAAGTTTGTGATGTATCACAAGCCGATAAAAATATATCCGAGCAAATAATTCCATTTTTAAGAAAGCATAATATTTATTTTGCTGGTGCTGATATGCTTGGTGGCTATATTAGTGAACTAAATATAACTTCACCAACATGTCTTCAAGAAATTTATAATAATTCTAAGTGTAACCCTGGAGAGATTTTCTGGAATAATCTTACTTAAGGAGACTAAATTTGAAAGATTATGCCAAAGTAGTCATGTGTTTCGATTTTGGAACAAAGAAAATAGGCATTTGTGTTGGTGAGACTGTGACAGGAGCATCACAGCTATTACACATAGTCAATAATGATAAAAACCTTTTATTAAACTTAAAAAAGATTTTTGATGAATGGAGACCAGATCTCTGCATAGTAGGGATTCCTCCAAAACCAAAAGATAATTTTAATATTGCGGTTAAAGATTTTATTCAGAATATAGAAAAAAGTTTTAAAGTTGCGGTAATAACTTCAAATGAGACTTTGTCATCTCAATTAGTTCCAAAAAATATAAGTGCTAACTTAAAAGATTCATTTTCTGCAAAAATAATCTTTGAAGGATGGTTTAATAGTAGAGATGAGTAATTCAATTCCAAGAGATTTCATAGATCGCTTAGTAGATGAAACTGATATTGTGAATCTATTGGGACAATATCTGAGTCTAACAAAAAAAGGAAATAATTATGTTTGCTGCTGCCCATTTCACGAGGAAAAAACTCCCTCATTTACTATAAGTCCTCAGAAATCTATCTATCATTGTTTTGGGTGTGGCAAGGGAGGGAATGTAATTACTTTTCTTCAGGATTATGAAGGTTTGACTTTTATTGAATCTCTAGAAAAACTTGCTGAAATCAATAATTTGCAGTTACCAAAAGGAAGTCAAAAGGAAGCTTTTGATAATTCAGAAGTTTATGAAATTAATAAATATGTTGCACAACATTATTTTGAGTACTTTTCTAGAAATAAAGATAGTAAGCCATCAAAATACTTAATCTCTCGAGGTATTGATGGTAAAACAGCGAAGAAATACTTTATTGGATATGCAGAGATGAATCAGAATAATCTTTTAAAAGAGTTACTTAAAAAATTTAATGAAAAATCAATTCTCGATAGCGGTGTATTTCTTAAAAATGACAAAGGCTTATATCCCTTCTTTCGAAATAGAATAATTTTTCCGATACAAAATGCCAAAGGAAAGTTTATAGGGTTTGGGGGGAGGTCAATCGATGAATCTATGCCAAAGTATCTAAACTCTAAAGATAGTAAATTCTTCAGAAAAAATAAGGAGCTATACGGCCTAAATCACGCCAGAGGAAGCAAAAGTTATGAGTATTTCCTAGTTGTAGAGGGGTATATGGACGTTAATATTCTCTCAAAAAATGGGATTGATATAGGGGTTGCATCTTTAGGAACTGCATTTTCAAACTCACATATTCAATCATTATTTAGATTGAAGAAGAAAGTAATTTTTTGCTTTGATTCAGATGAAGCTGGACTTAAAGCAGCATGGAGGGCATTGCAAATAACAGTCTCGTATTCTATAGATGATAAAATCGCAAGGTTCATGTTCCTTCCAGAGGGCGAGGACCCTGATTCTTTTATAAATAAAGAGGGGCCTAAAGAATTTTTAAAAAGAATTGATCGGGCGATGGATATTGAGACATTTATCTTTAACTTTCTTAAAAGGGGGAAAGATTTAGAATCTTCAGAGGATATCAGATTAATAATTTTTGAATTCAAAAAAGTATTTTCATTAATCAAGTCAGAAGCTTTGAAAGATACACTGTTGAACAAATTTTCAAAATCATTAGATATCAACAAAAATTCTCTTATTTCAGAACCAATTGCTAAGAAAGTACCCCCTAAAGTAAGTAATGACAAGTTAGAGCAAAAGCTACATCAAAGACATTTTTTATTAATCTTATACCTCTATGAGAATTATGCAGATTCAATAAAAGAGATTGATAAAGATTTTCAGGAATTTTTTCTTAGTGCTTCAGAAACTTCAGAAGAGATAAAAGAGTTAAAACAAGCAATCATGGCTATTAGAAGTGATAGTAGTGAACGAACTAATTATGCTCTCTACGCAGAGGCTATGATGCTAGAGATAAAACTTTCCAAAGAAGAAGCTATAAGTGAGTATTTTCGAGTAACAGATGAAATTAGATTAATATTCGATGATAAATTTATTGAATATCTGAAGAAATTGGCAAAAAATCACAATCTGACTGCTTTTAGAAAAGAAAATCTGCAAAAACTTCTTAATTTAAGAGATAATACTTCAGATCAAGAAAATGAACTTATTCAATTTCTTAATACTTATAATTGAAAATAACTAATTTAAGAGCATATATAACTGATGTCAGAGAAAACTAACGCCAAAACAGATATAGCCCAACTTATTCAGCTTGGTAGGGACCAAGGATATCTCACATATGCTGACATTACAGACACTCTTCCAGACGGTTCAACTGATGAGGAAAATTTTGAAGAAATTACCAAAGTTCTGAAAGATATGGGGCTAAAAGTCTTTGAAAATACACCAGATGAAGATGAGCTCATGCTGGGTGAAGATGAGGATACAGATGAACTTGCTGCCGAAGATGCGGTTGCAGCACTATCACAAACAGAGATTGAGTCAGGCAGAACAACCGACCCAGTGAGAATGTATATGAGAGAAATGGGAAGCGTTGATCTTTTAACTAAAACAGGTGAGATAGATATTGCTAAACGAATTGAAGCAGCAATGAAAGAAGTGCTTTCTCTATGTGCAGAGTACCCCCTTTGCATGGAATATGTTCTAGATTTTTTTGGAAGAATTAAGGACGGTGAGAAAAAAACACAAGATTTAATATCTGGTTTCATGCTTGATGAGCCAGAAGAAGAAATCATAGAAGAGGAATTTGTTAAAAGTGATGAGGTTAATGATGATCAGCCTGATGAGGAAGAAGATGAAGAAGTTAATGTTATATCCTTTGAAGAATGTGAAGCTAAGATCAAGGTTATAAAAAGAGAGTACAACAAATATCTGAAGTCATTGAGTAATAGGAAATTAGATCCAAAGGCTTTAAAAGCCCTAGAAAAACTAAAAGATGAATTTCAAAAAATTAAGTTTAACTCCAAGGTATTCGATACTCTTGTTTTAATTCCATCTGAAAGAAAAGTTCAAGTCGGTAGATTTGAAAAAGAGCTAAAGACAATGTTGGTAAAGAAAATTGGAGTGCCCAATAAAGAAGCAAGATCCCTTATCGAAAATAATTTAATCAATGTACGTCTGCTTACAAATTTAAGCAAGGACAAGAGATTCAAGAAAAAAACTATTGATGAAATCAAGCCAACATTCATTAGGATTCAAAAAGATTTGATTAAAATTGATGAAAATAATTTAATGCCTGTAACACAAATCATATCCTTAAATAAAAGAATCAATAAAGCATATAGAGGCTTATTAAG
>CENJ01088606.1_pt1 | contig 21748 bp, 16 predicted proteins | sample 356161 | NCBI WGS metagenome assembly CENJ01 (sample SAMEA2619531, study PRJEB7988) | marine metagenome | biome: marine biome (ENVO:00000447); feature: surface water layer (ENVO:00002042); material: "saline water (ENVO:00002010), including plankton (ENVO:xxxxxxxx)" | depth 5 m
TTTCTCATGATTTCGCATGAAATTATCGATCCATTTTTTAAAGTTGCATATTTTGATGAATTGGTAAAAGATTCACTACCACTGCATATGTGTGCGTTTTCTACATGGTGCATATCAATATATTTGCTGGGAGGCCACAGGAATTTCTTTTTATTTGCATATTTCTGGGGAATAGCTGGGGCCGGTATGTCTGTTCTTACACCAGATACACTTACGGGTTTTCCAACATTCGACTATCTAAACCATATGTATGGCCACACTCTCATTTTATTGGGAGTATCTTCAGTACTAATATTGACTGAGGAGAGACCATATTTAAAAGACTATTTCACCGTTATGTTATTCAGTAGCTTCATATTCTTGCCAGTCATGTATGGTGTAAATTTCTTATTAGATACAAATTATTGGTACATTTTAGAGAAGCCTGATGGCGACAATATAATGAATTTTATGCCTGAGGCACCAATGCATATAGTTGCTCTAATACCTGTAGCTTGGCTACTAACATATTTGCTCTATGTTCCTTATCAGTTAAAAGATAGGAATGCCTGAAAAATTAAAATACTTACATTTTGAATCAGTTGATTCAACTAATGACATCTGCATGCATGAATGTAAAAAAAATAGATGCCCTACTGTTGTTACAGCTGATTCGCAAAAGAAAGGTCGTGGAAGAAATCAAAAAAAATGGTCTAGCCCTGATGGGAACCTCTCATATTCATTTGGGTTCATAAGCAAAAATATTGATCCAAGCATCAGTGTTAAAACTGGCCTTATTGTTGCTAGAGCTATAAAAAAAGTTTTAGATATTGAAATTTTACTTAAATGGCCAAACGATCTTATTTTCAATAATAAAAAAATTGGTGGAGTATTGGTAGAGTCTGAAAACATTCATTCAAGTTTTTGTACTGTTATAGGTGTAGGTATAAATTTTAATGTTGTGCCTGAAGAGTCTCATTGGGGAAATATAAACATTGGCGTAAACCAGCAACAGAAAAGAAAAAATTTAGTTCAAGAAATGAGTAATAATCTTAATGAATTATGTGAGATAAGAAACATTGGATGGCAAAAAGATTGGCTTGCTAGGTGCGTTCATTTGAATAAAGAGGTAACTTTGCTCGATGAAGAAAAATCATTTATTTTTTTGGGCATAGATGATGAAGGGAAAATGCTATTAAAAGATAGATCAAATTCAACCAAGCACTACAGCGATAGCTCTATATCAGTTAAGGGCTTGTACTAAAATTAATCTAATCGATAACCCATAATGGTACAATTTTAAAACTAATTCTTTTATGAAAATTTATAGCTGTGAAAACTCAAGGTCTTTACGTCCTCTATGGACAGCAGAAGAAATGGGTCTTGATTATAAGCTTGAGTTGTTGCCTTTTCCTCCCAGAGTTTTTCAAAAAGACTATCTGGATATCAACATACTAGGGACTGTTCCATACTTAAATGATGGAAAAGTGAAGTTAACTGAATCAGTAGCCATGTGTCAGTACATGGTAAAAAAATATGGTCCGACTGATTTAGAGGTTGCCCCAAATGAAGAAGATTATCCAAATTATTTAAATTGGTTATTTCATGCTGATGCCACTTTAACCTTCCCACAAACTGTTGTTTTAAGATATAAATTTCAGGAACCAGGGGTAGCAGATGGTGCAATTGAAGGATACAGCAGATGGTTTGTATCCAGATTGAAATTACTAGAAAGCTCTTTGGAGGGGAAAGAATATCTTTGCTCAAATAGATTCACGATTGCAGATATTTGCGTTAGTTATGCTATTCATCTAGCCAACAACTTGGAGATACATCAAGCATTAAAACCAAATATTAAAAGATGGTCTGATAAACTTTTTGAAAGAGAGGCTTTTAAAAAAGCATTAAATATAAAATAAGTTCATAATATCTAGGGGGTAGATTATTAACTTAAGTAATAAAAGTTTTTTGATATTTGTCACTTTACTGAATGTGATAAATTTTGTTGATCGACAATTTATATCGAGTTTTGCGCCATTTTTAAAATCTGATCTAGGTCTTTCAGATACTGAAATTGGCTTACTAACTGGAATAGTTTTCATATTTTTTTATACAGTAGCTGGACTTTTTGTTGGAACGCTTGCAGATAGGTACAACAGAACAAAGATCATTGGTGTTGGTGTTATTTTGTGGAGTGCTTTTACTGCAATTTCTGGATTTGCTAAAAACTTTTTTTCTTTGGCAGCACCAAGGCTTTTTATTGGTGTAGGCGAGTCAACCATCACACCAACTACTATGTCAATTTTATCCGATAGGTATGAACAGAAAAGGCTAGGTTTTGCAGCAGGTTTTTATTATTTAGGTGTACCAGTAGGTGTTGGAATAAGCCTGCTTATTGCAGGCTACGTCGAACCAATTATTGGATGGAGGGGATGTTTTTATTTATTAGGAGTAATTGGGCTTTTACTTGGCTTCCTGATGCTTTATGTAAAAGACTCACCTAGAAAAAATATTTCAAGCAAGCCTGAGTCAAAATCTTTCTTTAAAATAATCACAATACTTCACAGAACTCTTTCTAATTCTAAGTCACTTGTCTTAACCATAATGGCAGGCACTCTTTATCATGTTGTGCTTGGTGCAGCTCAATTTGAGGTAATTTGGGCAGTTGCAGATAAAGGTTTTAATCCAAATTATTTTGGACAAATAAATGGATGGATATTTGTAGTATTTGGAGTGCTAGGCAGTCTTTTTGGAGGCATTGCAAGCGATTGGGCACTAAAAAAATATAGCTTGCCAAGAACTTGGTTTCTTTTAATTTTAACATTGCTCCTCATGCCTTTAGCTTTTACAAGATACCTTGAGATAGATAGCATTCTATTTTGGATTGGTATATGTTCCTCAGCATTTAGTCTTGGTTGTTTTTATGGTCCTATATTTGCAGTTATTCAAGAACTTGTTCCCTCAACAATCAAAGGCACAATAGTGGCTTTCAATCTGCTTTGTTTAAATTTATTAGGGATTGCATTTGGATCAATTATGTTTGGCATAATGGCAGACTATGCAGTAAATCAAGGTTATGAAGATCCATATACAAGTTTACTCGTTGGTTTTAGTTCAATCTATTTAGTGTTGGGCCCACCACTCTACTATTTTGCTGGAAAATATTACCAATCTGATAAAAAAAAGCTCAACGAAATTTTTGATTAAAGTTCATTAAAAAGAAAATCTTTCAAAACAGGTGCATGAGCTTTTATATCGTCTGGTGTTCCAAACGTATGTCCAAGTTTTGACATTGTAAAAGCTTGATATGGTACATTTGCATCTTCTAAAGCCTCTTTCATAAGATCCAAGTGAATAATTGGTGAGATTTGATCTTGTAGACCATGCCACATCATTATTCTAGAGTTCATTTTTCCTGCATTAAATACCGGAGAAAAATCAGTTAATTGTGCCATATCATTTCCCCAATGCTTTTCAGCAATTTCTTCATAATTATCTTGATATGTATAGATACTTCCATCAGTACCGTCTCTAAGTATTTTCATGTCATAAACACCCATGCCGCCAGCTACACATTCATATAATTCATCATACTTATAAGCCATTGCCAATGCAGCATACCCACCATAGCTTGCTCCAAAAGCACATGTGTCGTCTCTTGAAAGTCCAAGCTCTTTTTGAGTGGCCTTGGTTGCAGCTGCTATATCGTCAAGAAGTGTGCCTCCCCATTGTCTATATGCGTCTTCCATGAAATTTTTTCCGTATCCACCTGAACCCCTATAATTCACTTTTAACACTGCAGCTCCTTGACTAGCAAGATATTGCTCTATTGGATCAAATGCATCAAAATCTCTAATCCCGTAAGGTCCACCATGAATGTAAACTATTAATCTTTTTAACTCGCCTTTAGGTTTTGTTAAATACCCATAAATCGTTTCATCATCGAATGTTGTGAAAGATCTCGTTTCATTTTTATGTAATTTTTCTTTTGGAACATTTGAAGCAGTACCTACAAACCTTAACTGCCCTTTTGATAAATCAAGCATAAAGACTTCAGAAATTGATGAAGAATCACTTATTTGCAATAGTGCCTTTTCGTTTGAATCAGTCCAATTTCCAAAACCTACAGTTTTGTCAGGAAAACTAGCCGCTAATTGCTGTAGAAGCTGTGCATCTCTATTTTTTTGATCAAAAACTATTATTTCTTTTTTTCCATTACATTCCATTCCGTAAGCATATGGAACAGGGTCATTTAAAGAGCTCATAGATGATAAAACAGAGTGACAATCTATTGGATTTAACTGAGAGATCTTTTTATTTTTGAGGTTTAATACACTTACACCATGCTGACCAACCCCGCTTGTATCAGCCAACCATAAGTTTCCATCTTTTACTCCTATGGGCGAATAGTTTTCGAGATCTATATCTATTTTAGTAGTTTTTTTATCTGCATAATGAGCGTAAACACCGTCTAAATCACTTGAAAATGTTAGTGCAGGTTTTTTATCTTTATCGAGAATATAAATATAAGGCGTATTGCAAAAGCTATTTATTTTATATCCAACTTTAAACTGACAGGGTTGTTCTGACACATATACATCTGTTCCGTTAGGTTTTACTCCTCTTTTATCAAATCTGATTTTTCTTAAATGTGCATACCTAAAGCCTCTTTTGTTTATTGGCACAGACATCAGTACATGTTCATCATCATACCTCGATATAAAAGTTGCAACTTTATATCTATCTGCAAAAGTTGAGCTTCCTTTAGTTGGTGCTTCTTCAAGCGGATATAAAAAGTTTCGAAATTCTTTTGTTTTAATATTAAATAACTTAAAAATACCGAAACTTTGAAAAATTTCCCCTTGTATGAAATCGTATCTCTTACCACAAACTTCAACTAGAATTAATGAATTAGATACCCAGTTAAAATCACAAAGATATAAGGCTTTTACACCTAGATCAGAATCTGGTTTATTCTCCATTGCTGCTTTTGCTACAGTTGCTTTTTCGATACCTGATGAAAAGTAGATTTCAGTATCTGCGACTAACAAGCCTTCAGTAAAATCATCACTCTTACTTTGAAAAGCCAAATGTTTACCATCAGGAGAAAGGGCTACGTTAGTAAAAAAAGCATTCTTAACGTAAAGCTCGAGTTCCGGTTCGCTGCCCTCTACATAATTGAATGCACTTTGATCAATGCCTACAATATCTTGAACCCAACCATACTCATCTGTACTTTCAGTTGCTTTATAAACAAGTTGGTCTTGCTGTTTATAATTATTTTCTAAAGCATGAGAAATAAATGGTAAAAATATTACAACGTAAAATGAAAATGGTAGAAAGAATTTATACATTTAAAATATTATAAAGGAAAAAAAATAAAATTTTAATTTAACTTTGATTTCAATGAAAAAATTAGTTGACATAGCACTTTGGAAAGAATTTTTTTTCGTTAAAGATGATAATTAGTGTTCAAATATATAAATAATAATGTTCAAATATAATGAAGTGTTCAAATAATAAAAATAGTGTTCAAAATTAATTTTTATATTTTTTTATGTTCTTAAGGTTGTTAGAATATTCATATGAGTAACTTTTTAGTGCGGATATTTACATTAATATTCATAAGTTTTTCTATCTATGGTTCCAGCTTAGATAAATTTACTTTTCAAAACTGGAGTAAACCTAATTTAGACGTTTTTTATCATTTGCCTGATGTTATTGATGAGAATACTAAAATTTTATTCATAGTACATGGAAACTCACGAAATGCTGACGATTATTTAAAGGTATGGATAAAACTTAGTGAAGGGAAAAATGTTGCGCTATTTGCTCCGCATTTTAAGAGAAATTCATTTATTAGTTTTAATACACTACAAATGTCTACTTCAAACGGAGTAATAAGAGCCAATTCTGATTTATATCTTAATAATTCAATAGATACTTTGTTCGAATTTATAAAATCTAAATTTAATCTAAAATCCAAACGTTATGATATTTATGGGCATTCTGCAGGAGCCCAATTTGTTCATAGATACCTTCTTATGTCTAAAGATCCTCAAGTTAATATAGCTGTCGCAGCTAATGCAGGCTGGTATACCTTTTTAAATGGTGCAGATTTCCCTTATGGGGTTAAAAATACACCGATTTCTCTTAGCGATAATAATGTAAAAAAATTTTTAAGTATGGACCTGCATATACTTATAGGATCAAATGATATTGATGTTAATTCTTCTATTAACAAATCGAATGGGGCTCAGAATCAAGGTCTTAATAGGTTCCAAAGAGCTAAAAACTTTTTTGAATATACAGAGTCAATAGTCGAGCAAAATAACCTTGAATTTAATTGGCAGTATCAGGTTGTTTCTGGAGCACCGCATAGCAATAAGGTTATGTCTAGAGCTGCTGTATTAATATTACTTGGTTCTAGTTAACTTTTGCTAAGTAATTGGTTAATCTCTCAGCATTTACTGCAATCGTTATTTTACCTACATTGGCCATAATCTCATCTTTATTTACTGGTTCTCCTGCTTGTATAACACCAACCATCCCAAGGATTATATGAGGAGTGCATTGATAGACGTAGACACCCTCTTTATCAATCACAACACTGACGTTCTCATTTAAAATACCTTTCCAGCCTGTGGCTCCATTGGGAATTAAACCTTCAACTGATTCTGTATTGTGTGATACATCAATTGCAACAAAGTTTACTTTGTCACCTACATCAACTTTGAGAAATCCTGGCTCAAATACCATTCCACCGTCAGCACCAAAATTGAGCATTTTTACCTCGTGCTCTGCACAAAATGAAAGTGCTGAAAATGTCAAAAGTGTTATAAATAATAAGTTTTTCATAAATATAATGATTATTTATGGAGTAATATAATAGATATTTATATTATGTCAAATGGTAGACCCGATTGGACTTGAACCAACGACCTCTGCCATGTCAAGGCAGCGCTCTAGCCAACTGAGCTACGGGTCTAAGTAGTCACTCTTCTTCTAAAAGATTAAAAACCTTTCCATCAAGGAAGTTAGAAACCTTCCAGTTTAAATACTGATAATGTGCTTTTATTCCAGGGTCTCTAGATGTGCCTTTTGTGAATTTTTGTATATCTACTAGAGAAGTGAAAACAGAAGCTTTTGCAATATCATCGTATGTACTGTCTTCAGCAAATACACTGATTAAACCATCCACATAAACAGATTGAAGATTTCTTTTAAATGTATCAGGCATTTCACCTTTAACAAAAATTCCATCAAATAAATCTCCTAGAACCTCAGATGGCATATAGGCATTACCATATTGAGCTGAATCAACGAGTCTAGTCATAACATTTGGGTGTAATAACGATGCTAATACTCTACCTTGCATACCAAGCACCATATCATGTAATTGGGGATCTTCATTACCACTACTTGAATAGCCAGTAGCTCTTTTTTCTCTCTGTAAATTTTTGAGAATCTTCGGATCAAAAGTCCAAACGCCATTGGCTAAGAATTTTGTTGTAATTAAATTCATTGCTGCTTTCTGCTTTTCATAAGGCACAGGTTCATAAGCGTTTGTATTATCCTGCCCGTTGACAAGTTTGGTCACATAAACGCCACCAACCTGGCCAGCAACAATATCCATAAACCTTCCTTTATCACTGACTAAACTATAAAAGGAATTGGTGAAATCGTTTTTGGTTTCGCCTTCATCTGCATAAATTTCAGGTAGTTCGGCTATTTTCTTATCAAGTGTGATAAACCTATCCGCTGTATATGTCACTACGTCATTAGACATGTCACCTCTTCTTGTTCTAGGATCTATGTTCCTCCCTGGCGTACCCATAGCATCACCATCTGTGCCATATGTATATGCAGGCAACACTGATAGAGCTAAAAGCTCTGCCCTCTCCTCATCTGTTAGGTTCGGTTTGTAAGCAAATTCAACAGCCCATCTGTCGTACTCGCCAGGTTCTGTTGGGAAGTAATTTCCTTGCTCCAATCCTGGTGGTGCAATATTAATTGGATCGTAATCCATAATTGATGAAATTGTGGTATTTCCAGTTATGTTTTTGTCATGAACTTCCCTAGGACCATATAAATAACTGGCACTGAAGTTGTGACGTAATCCAATGGTATGACCAACTTCGTGCATTGTAAGACTAATCATCCACTGTTCAAGAGGATCATTTTCAGGTGTCCAGCCCCAAAGCTTTCTGTAGTTATAACCTCTTTTTATGGCATTGAATTCTTGCACTATATCTGCGGCAATCAATTCCCCAGTTCTTGGATTACCAATACTTGGCCCGTAGCCTGAAAACCCTGGCTCAGGAGAAGATGACCATCGAACCACATTATATTGGATATCACCTGCATCCCATTCTGAATCGTCAGGCTGGATTTTAGCGACTACAGCATTCTTAAAACCTGCTCTTTCATAAGCTAGGTTCCAGGCCTCTATGCCCTTAACTATCATTGGTTTTATTTCTTCAGGTGTTGCTTTATCAACCCAGAAGACAATAGGTTCTACCGGTTCTGATAATTCAGCTGTTGGTTCCTTTTTAATTAATCTCCATTTGTTGATTAAATCTCTTTGTGGATAATTATCATAAGTAGACATATCTGTTACTCTTTGAGAAAAATATCCAACTCTTTGGTCAGCCACTCTTGGCTCAAATTGATCATCTGGCATTTCTACAAATAGGTGTCTAGCAGTAATTGAGGTATATCTTGCATCTGAGACTGCATAAACGGCTCTTCTTTGATTTGGATTGTTATTTTCAAAAGCAAAATTCACTTCCACAGCAGTATTTTTTGGATAATTCCTAACTTGCTCAACAAAAGTTTTATCAGAATCTAATCTGCCTAAATTTAATGCAACAAAATTTCTGTATTCTGGTGGAAGATTTGGAGATACATTATTTAAAGTTTCCTCCATAAATAAATCATCAGCTTCAATAATAATTCTTCCGTCTTGTTCAGCAACAATATCAAAATTCATTAAAAAAGCTTCTAGTATGTTAGTTAAATCTGATTTACCAATATTGTTTACTGTTTCGTTTGAGAAGTAAGTATTTTTCTTATATAAGCCGAGGCCTGTTTTGAACTTCCTAAATTCTAATACTGCTCCCTGTCCAATTGCTCCGCCTCTTACGCCTGCTGCTTGTGGTGCGTTAAGCACATATGCGAAGTAAATAAATTCAGAGTCAAGTTGTCCACTTTTTAGCTCAATGTAAAATTCAGCATCACTTCGCTCAATCTCACCTTCTCTTTGATGAATAGTTAGAAAACCTTCGTGAGTTTTAAAATTTCCGTCCGATAAGAAACTATCTATTGTCACAGAATCTTCATCTGTATCTCGAAGCTCATCAAGAAACTCGTCTAATACCTCAGCAGGCATTTCTTTTAACATTTCACCTGTCAGCTCATCTGGGATATCTGGATATGCATTTAAGAAAGAAGTTATAAAAAGTAGCTGTAATAATTTGTTCATGTTTTCACCTTGTTTAAACCTATACTAGTACCATATATGTTGCGTAAAGCACTAAAATCAATGGGCATTTAGACTAGCACAAAATGGTATATTTAGACAAAAAAATCTTATTACTCATAAATCTATTTCTTGGGTTTTTTGCCTGTGCGGATATCTCTAAATTAAAGATTGCTGAAGGCTTTGAAATTCAAGAATTTGTCAATGAAATAGATGATGCAAGACAAATGGTTGAAGGCGAAAAATATATATTTGTGGGTACAAAAAGGGCTGGTAATTTGTATGCTATAGATAAAAATAATTCAAATAAATTTTCAGTCATACTTTCAGGGTTAGATATGCCTACTGGCGTTGCCATTAAGGATGGCGATTTGTACATAGCAGAAACAGATACCATTCATATAGTAAAAGATGTTGAAAAAAAACTTGCCCACAACGAACAAATTACCACTGAAATTTTTTTTTCTGATCTACCAAGGAAAACTATGTGGAATACTGTCAAAAAATCTTGGCACGGGTGGAAATGGATAGATTTTGGACCCGATGGTGCACTTTACATCTCTGAGGGAGTTCCATGTAATGTGTGTGATGAAGATGATCCAAGATATGGAACAATATTGAAGCTATTGGATAATAACTTAAGCATATATGCTGATGGTGTTCGTAATAGCGTTGGGTTTGATTGGCATCCTGAGACAAAAGAAATGTACTTTACTGACAATGGGAGAGATTGGATGGGAGACGATATACCACCTTGTGAACTTAACAGGGTGGTAAATGCTGGAGATCATTTTGGTTTTCCATTTATCCACGGCAAAAACATAGCTGATAGTGGGTATGAAGCACCAGAAGATTTTGTATTTTCAAAACCTGTTTGGGAATTTCAAGCACATACTGCTCCATTAGGGATCAAATTTTATGATGGGGCAACCTTTCCAGAGTACTATAAAAATGGTGCCTTCGTAGCTCAACATGGCTCCTGGAACCGTTCTGAAAAAGTTGGTTATCAGATATTATTCATGAAAATGGAGAAAGGTATTGTTATATCAGCAGATGTTTTCATTGATGGATGGATGTCGGATGAAACTTCTTGGGGTAGACCGGTCACGCCGCTGATTCTCAAGGATGGAAGTATGCTGATATCTGATGATCAAGCTGATTCTATCATTCGAATAACCTATAAGGGTTAATCAATTAAATCGATAAGTATTTCTTCACTTCCTGCAGGAAGAGATACCAAAGTACCATCTTCTGATACGTGATAATTAGTAAAAATTTCGTCAACGCCTCGTAAAAACATTTGTTCGCTTGTTTGATTTCTGGGTGCAGGAATTAAGTGATAAAAAACCAATAAATCTACTTCTGATTTTTTGGCTATTTCGGCCACCTCTATTGTGTCTGCATGGTAATTTTTAATATCAAATAAAACTTTGGAAATAACATTATTCTCCAATTCATCTGAAACTTTTATCATTCTATCAATTAAAGGTTTAGCTAATGCATCATGGAATAATACGTCAACTCCTTTTGAATACTCAACAACCACATCTAATGCAATAGTGTCACCACTAATTACTATTGATCTATCTTTGAATTCAACTTTAAATCCATACGATGGGTCAACAGGAAAATGATCTACCTTGAAAGCTGTCACCTTTGTATCTTCATTTTGAAAAATTACTTCACTGTCACCATCAAATTCAGTAACAACATATCCATAGGCTTCAATTGGTAATAATTCTGGACCATGATGCTCACTTCTATAATAAGCGTCAAGTTCGTAAGCTGAGGTAAAGCCTTGAATAGTTGATTTAGTCCCAATTGGTCCAAGCACAGTCAATGGTTCTTTTCTACCTCCCAACCAAGTTTGGAACTGAACCTCTGGCACATCACTTATATGATCAGAGTGTAAATGGCTCAATATAACTGCTTCCAAATCAGAAAAGTCTACTTGCCAATTTTGCAGATTAGCAGCACTGCCCTCACCTAAATCAAAGATAAATTTTGAGGACCCAGCTTGTACAAGTAAACATGTTTCAGCACGATTCGGGCTTGGTAAAGGGGCCCTAGATCCACAAACTGCAACCGACAATGCATCACTCATGAAAATCTCATCAGCTTTAAATAATTCTTTGACTGTATTTTCAAATAACCTATTTTGAACGGTATGATTTTGCAGAAGCAAATAACCAACAAATAACAAAGTAAAAATAACTAGTGAAGTGTATTTTAGTATTTTCATAAAATTTCAATATTAAGCTGACCCTCTAAGGCTGCTTCTCTATGAACGCTGCTTTTTAAATAGTCTGAGCTAGTTATCATTTTCAGCATAGATGCCCTATTGGGATATTCTGCAATAGCAACAAGATCCCAGAGTTCATCAATTTCACCGATCATTAGTCTTGAAACTGGACCACTAAATATTACTTTTGCTCCAACTTTTTTTAAATGTTCTTGCGTCTCTTGACCATAAAGCATGTATGCTTCAAGACCTGTCAGTTTAGTTTCTCGACCATCGGCGTATTCAGCATGTTTTTTTAATTTAATCAGATTGAGCATCTTAATCGGTCCAAGTTCAGGATTATCGTCAAAACCTTGTAATTGCTCATGACTTGGAAGAACTTTATTTTCAAATTTCATTAATTTTCTTGCATCAATTTTGCTAATTCTAGTCTAGCTACGCTCCTTCTATGGACTTCATCAGGTCCATCTGCAAGTCTAAGAGTTCTCATGTGTGCGTACATGCTTGCAAGTGGAAAATCTTGGCTCACTCCAGCACCTCCGTGCATTTGAATAGCTCTGTCAATTACATTGCATGCCATAATTGGTGCAACTACTTTAATTTGTGCTATTTCACTCGCTGCAACTTTATTTCCGTATTTATCCATTTTTTGTGCAGCATCTAGAGTTAAAAGTCTAGCCTGATTAATTTCCATTCTTGAATCAGCTATTACGTCAAAGTTACCTCCTAATCGAGCTAATTCTCTACCAAAAGCTTTCCTCTCCATGGAACGTTTACACATTAATTCAAAAGCAACTTCAGATGCTCCAATAGCTCTCATACAATGATGGATTCTTCCAGGACCTAACCTTCCTTGTGCTATTTCAAAACCTCTGCCCTCACCTAAAATTACATTTTCATACGGGACTTTAACATTATCGAATTTCATATGAGCATGACCATGGGGAGCATCATCGTAACCAAAAACATGCATCATTCTTTTTACTTCTACACCAGGCGTATCCATAGGAATTAGAATCATTGAATGTCTCTGATGCCTCTCACTTTCAGGATTTGTGACACACATAAAGATAATAATCTTACAGCGTGGGTCTCCCGCTCCGGATGTCCACCATTTTTCACCATTAATAATCCATTGCCCATCAACTAATTCCGCTGTTGCTTCCATGTTTGTTGCATCTGATGATGCAACTTGTGGTTCTGTCATACCAAATGCAGAACGAATCTCTCCATTCAATAAAGGTTTAAGCCATTCATCTTGCTGTTCTTTAGAACCATAACGAACAAGTACTTCCATATTTCCTGTATCTGGTGCACTACAATTCATAGCCTCTGATGCAAAATGTGTTCTACCCATAGCTTCTGCAAGGTGTGCATATTCATAATTAGAGAGGCCAGCGCCGTAATCACTATCAGGTAAAAACAAATTCCATAAACCTCTGTTTCGAGCTTCTTTCTTTAGAGCTTCAACTTCTGGATACGGTTCCCATCTTCTTTCAACTGAAATATCTTGTTTGAGAATTTCCATTTCAACAGGTTCAACAACTTCCTTAATAAAGCTTTTTACTTTTGGTAAATAAAAATCAATCTTTTCTGTGCTATCAAATTTCATAATAGAGGCTTCTAAAATACTATAAGTATTATTTATAATAGTGTTCTATAATTATAATCCATTTATGAAATTAAATAATCTTGATTTAAATCTTCTTGTTGTTTTCAACGCAATCTATACAGAAGGAAGCCTGACAAAGGCAGGTGAAATTGTTGGCATAACTCAACCTGCAGTTAGCAGTGCATTATCAAAGCTGAGAGATTATTTTGATGATCAATTGTTTATTCGTGTTGGGCAAGGCGTTCAGCCAACAGCTAAAACAGAAAATATCATTATTCATGTTCGAGAAGCCCTATCAATTCTACAAAAAAGCTTAGAAACTCCAGATGCATTTGACCCAGTGGAGTCAAGCAGAACATTCAAACTTTCATTAAACGATATTAGTGAGGGAAGAGTCTTACCAATTCTTATGGATAAAGTTCACAAGCAAGCCCCCAAGGTTAGCCTTAGTAGCTACTATACTCGAAGAGAAGATCTGCAACATGCATTAGCTGCAAATGAAATATGCTTTGCAGTTGATCCATTCCCTCCATCTGATTCAGAAATCAAGAAAGAGTTAATTTTTGAAGATGAATTCGTATGCGGCTTTCGAAAAGATCATGATCTATCTAAAGTAAAAAATCTCTCAATTGAGCAATATCTCGATTTAGATCACATCCATATATCAGGAAGAAAAAGAGGAGGTGCGCTAGTTGATAATGCTCTTGCTAAGTTGCAATTAGACAGAAAGGTGATTTTAAGAGCACAGCATTATCTAATAACACCTGAAATCCTTAACAGTACTGATATGGTTTTAACGTGTACGAAATCCTTCGCAAACAAGCATGATCTAACATATAAAACTTTACCTTTTGAAGTTGCTCCATCACAATTTTTCTTAGCATGGCATACTACAAATGATAAAGATCCTGGATGTATGTGGCTGAGAGAGTTAATAAAGGATTCCTTTACTGAAGCAAAGTCAAGATGGCATTAAATGGCCATTCTAAAAATACTGAATAAAAGTTAAAATACTCAAACAAAATGAGTACAGAATTCTATTTCAAAGACCTACAACAATTAAAATATCGAGATGAAACAAGTCTTGTTTCCAGTCTCATACAGAGTAATGACTGGATAAATGAAAGAGTAATTTCACAAAACGCTGAAGAAATAGTAAAAAAATGTAGGCAAGACAGAAATAAGACAAGATTGGATAATTTTTTTCTTGAATATGGTTTGAGTAATCAAGAAGGTGTCGCTTTGATGTGTCTGGCGGAGTCGCTTCTTAGAATACCAGACAATGCTACGTGTGATGAAATCATTGAAGAAAAAATAGGTGGAAAAAAATGGCTCTCTCACTTTAATAGCTCTCCATCTCTATTCGTAAATGCAACAACATTTGGTCTATTTTTAGCTGAACAGGTGGTTGATTTAGATAAAAATATAAGCGCTAATCCAATTAGTTGGTTCCAAGGGTTAACTTCAAGACTAGGTGATCCAGTTCTTAGAGAAGCTATAAAAAAAGGCATGGAAATATTAAGTGAAGAATTTGTATCAGGCATAGATATTGACGACGCATTAAATAAATTTGATCATCCTAAAATTCCATGCTCATTTGATATGTTAGGAGAAGCTGCAAGGACAAAATCAGACGTGGATTTCTTCTTTAGTGCATATGAAGATGCAATTAGAAAAGTTGGTGAAAAGAATGCATTGCTTTCAAAATCTTTTCATGAAATCTCAATAAAACTTTCTGCAATTCATCCAAGATATGAAGCTACTAAAAAAGAAAGAGTAATGGGCGAACTTTTAGAGAGAGTTTACCAGCTATGCGTTCAGTCAGCTGCACATAATATTGCTTTAACTATTGATGCTGAGGAACAAGATAGGTTGGAGTTAAGCCTGCATTTAATTGAAAATCTTGCTAAGCGTAAAGATTTAAGAGATTGGGGCGGTCTAGGCTTAGCAATCCAGGCTTATGGTAAAAGAGCTCCAGTAGTAGTCAAATTTATAGACGAGCTCGGAGCAAATAGAAACGGCATGATGATGAGATTAGTTAAGGGAGCTTATTGGGACCAAGAAGTGAAAATACATCAAGTTAAGGGTGCTGCAGATTTGCCAGTATTCACTTCGAAATCTTTCACAGACTTGAATTACCTCTCAACTGCAAAAATAATTTCTAAAACAAAAAATTTGCGGCCATATTTTGCTACGCATAATGCACATACCATTGCTGGAATTATGCATCTCTATCAAGGCAGAGAGGATCAATTTGAATTTCAGAGAATATTTGGGATGGGTGATCTCACCTATAGAAACGCTAAAAAAGTTTATTCAGATTTTCCATTAACAAGAGTGTACGCACCAGTTGGATCAAAAAAAGAATTACTACCCTACCTGGTTAGAAGGCTCTTAGAGAATGGGGCTAACAGTTCTTTCGTAAATAAATACCTATCCAAAGATATCCCAGTAAAAGAAGTTGTAAAAAATCCAATAGAGATCGCCAACAAAAACCTTTCAGGCAAAAATTTCTTAAAACAGGTTCCAAGACCCAACAAAATTTTCTCTGACAGAGAAAATTCGCAAGGTTTTGATTTTGGAGACTTAATAAGTATTGAAAATTTAACAAAAAATATAGCTGCTAATCATAAAAATGATTTTTATGCTTGCTCAATAATTAATGGTGAAGAGGTAATTGATAAATATGAAGATAAGTTTTCTCCTTTTAATCAATCCAAAATGATTGGAAGAGTTTCTTACCTTTCAAAGGATAATCTCAGCAAAATAAATCTAAAAAATTGTGATGAATGGAGGAATTCATCAGTTGAAAATAGAATAGAGGTTTTGAAAAAAGCTGCTCAATTATTTCAAGAAAATTCAGACTTATTTTATAAACTATTAATTAATGAAGCAGGTAAAAGTTTAAAAGATTGTGATGCTGAAATAAGAGAATCAATAGATTTCATTAATTATTACTGTTTGCAAGCATCTAAAATTTTTAAACCAGAAGAACTGGAAAGCCCCTCTGGGGAAAGAAACTTTTTATCGATAGCTCCGAAGGGTAATTTCCTATGTATAAGCCCTTGGAATTTCCCTATGGCAATATTTATTGGACAAATTGCTGCTGCTTTAGTAACAGGAAATAAAGTTTTAGCAAAACCTGCAGAAGATACGTCTTTGATTGCATTTCAAATAGTGAAAACTTTTTATAAAGCTGGTGTGCCTGAATCAGTATTGCAATTAATTATTGGTGGAAAGGATGTTGGGAATGAATTAACAAAATTAAGTGACTTGAATGGCGTGGCATTTACTGGATCAACTTCTGCTGCCAAGTCTATAAACCTAAATCTAGCCAAATCTGAAGGACCAATTAAAACTCTTATTGCGGAGACTGGGGGACAAAATGCCATGTTTGTAGATTCATCTGCACTAAAAGAGCAAGTCATAGATGATGTAATAAGGTCGGCCTTCTACAGTTCAGGTCAAAGATGCAGTGCGTTGAGAGTCATTTTTGTTCAAGAAGATGTTGCTCAAGAGTACTGGAATTATTTAAAGGAGGCTATGCAAGAAATCCAAATTGGAGATCCACAAAAACCATGTACAGATATTGGACCAATTATTAACAAAACTTCGTTATCAAAGTTACAGGATCACGTTGCTAAATTAAAAAAACTTGGTAAAGAGTTTATTGAAACTGAAGGAAGTTTAGATAATCATTCATTTTTAATGAATCCAATAGCTTTCAAGATTGATTCTATTAAAGAAATTGATGGAGAAAAATTTGGTCCAATTTTGCATTTTATAAGTTACCAGCCTTCAGAACTTGATAAATTAATTGAGGAAATTAATGCGACAGGTTTCGGGTTAACAATGGGTGTACATTCAAGGATTCTTGATAAAGCAAAACAAATTTTTGCCAAAGCGAATGTAGGAAACTTTTACCTTAACAGGGATATTGTTGGTGCAGTTGTTGGTGTTCAGCCATTTGGTGGTCAAGGTTTGAGTGGAACAGGACCTAAAGCTGGTGGACCAAACTATCTTCAGAGCTTTGTTACCGAAAAGACTTTCACTGACAATGTTATGGCAACAGGTGGTAATATAGACTTATTAACTAAAAATAATGAGTAATGCTTAATAAAATTTTTTTACTGTTCACTGCACTAATGTATGGCTGGCTAGGTGGTTGGGCTCTATTTGATCCAGCCTCATATGTTGATGATGTTGGTTTGAGCATAACTTCAAATCTTGGTTCTGCCGAAATTAGATCTGTCTATGGAGGCATTAATTTTTTAGTTGGTCTTTCCGCATTTTATGCATTATTAAAACCACAGCATGAAGAAATATTTTTTCAAATATTACTTTTTTTAATTACAGGGATTCTTCTAGGCAGAATTATTACTCTAATTTACGGCGAATTTACATCTGCATTCTTGGTCGGTTTTACTGCTTTTGAAGTTGTTTATTTCCTATTTTTGGTCGTCACTTTAAAAAGAATGAAAAGGAAAATTTTTTAATGCCTGATGGGATTGTTTATGGCCTTATTGATAATGGCGTACTAGCTTTTGCTACTGTTCTAGGCATAGACATTGACAAATATTTTAAAGGTTCTGGTGTCAATGGAGCTTTATATGGTGCTTTGATAGGTAACTCTTTATCGGATTTCCTAGGTGCAATAGTAGATTTCCCTTTAATGCTTGCTTTAAATATCACCTTTGGGTGTTTACTTGTTATCCCAATAGTCTGGTTTATCCTTCTCTTTAAGAAGAGCTAGATCTTATTGATACTAACAATGATCTTAAATGATTTAAGTCATAACCTGCTTCAGCTGCCATTTTGATAGTTTCGTCGACGTTTTCTTTAAACACATTTGCACAGGCCCAAAGATTTATGCATCTAGTGCCTGTTCTGCAATAAGCTAAAGTTTTATGATTTTTATCAAGAATTTTTTTTGTTTCAAATATTAATTCAGATTGCAGGTCACCAGGAATCATAGGTAAATTTATAAATGTTAAACCCATTGACTCACAACGCTTCTGAATTAGTTCAAAATCAGTCTGAGTTTCTTCTTCGCCATTTGGTCTGTTACAAACTATTAGACTAAACCCCTCTTTATCAAAAAGATCTATGTCTTCTTCACTTATTTGTGATGAAACATAATAATTGTCTGATACTTTTTTCATTCTGCCCTATTTTCTTTTTGAGCTTTATGTTTTTTTTCTGATATATTTGTTTTGCCTTGAAATCTAAAAAAGCGATTAAATTTAATTGGGCTTTTATTACTATTAAAGTTAATTCTAGTCTTAAAACTCTCATAGGATTTTGCTCTTACAGGCCCATAGCCTTTGACTTCTTTTGAAGCCTCAATTAATTCCGATAATTTTTTACTCTTAGTACCAGTAATAAGATTATCTATTTCAACAAGTTTATTTCTAAAAATTTCTTTGTGTTCTTTATCTTGTCTTCTGTCTTGCGTTAAACCTAGTGGGTCAAAAAAAGTACCTCTTAAAAACTTCATCGACTTAAGAATTTTAAAAATTGGCATTGCTATATACCCCGGTATGGCAATCTTTATTGGTCTTTGTGTTCTTTTATCTTTAATAAATGAGATTATTGGCGGAGATAAATAATACTTGAGATTATTCCAAGAATTAAAGGTGTTGTCCAAGATTTTTGTGGTACTTTCAAGGTGCATTCTAGCAACTTCATACTCATCCTTAATTGCATAAACCCTATAGAGTTCTTTAATTGCCTCTTTTGCAATATTCTCAGTTTCAGCTTCCTGAGACAGTATCAGATCAATGAGGTTTTTATCTTTCTTAAAATCTTCGAGCACCCTTTCATCGTAAACTTTTATGCGCTCCACCCTATCTTCGAAAAGTTCGATTGAATTTAACTCCTTTACTTCATTTTCAGATAAAAATGAAAAAATTTCATGACTTGGATTAATTGTATATAGCCTACCTAAATTGAAGTTATATAGATTTCTTTCTACGCCAATACCATTGAGCTCAATTGCTTTAAAAATATTTTCAGCCTTCAAAGGAATCAAACCATTTTGATAAGCACTACCTAACATCAACATATTCGTACCTATAGCATCGCCAGATAATTTTTCAGAAATACTAATCGCTGGAATATTTGAGATAATTTTTTTGGTGGTACTTTCAAGCATGTGAAAAATATCGTTGTTTTTGAAATCTATATCTCTTTGGGTTATGAAATCAGCTACCGGTATGGTGTTGCTATTTAAAACCGTGATTGTTTTTTCTTTGGAAATTACCTCTTGAATTTCAGGCTTCGTACCCACCACTCCATCACAGGCCAGCAAAACATTAGCAGAACCTGGTGAAATTTTTTGACTATAAGGCTTATTATTTGTTTCAAATATTTTTATATGTGACCAGACTGCTCCACCTTTCTGCGCTAGACCTGTCATATCTAGAACTGATGAATCTTTGCCTTCATAATGTGCTGCATATGCCAGAATGGCCGATATAGTCAACACTCCAGTGCCGCCTATTCCGGTCAACATAATATTATTAATGTCCTGATTAGTTTTTTGTTGTGGCTCTGGCAATTCTCCAAGATCTTTTAATTCAGCATTGTTTTGGATCTCTGCATCCACTGTAATAAAAGATGGGCAAAATCCTTTAATGCATGAGTAGTCTTTGTTGCAATTGGATTGATTAATCTTTCTTTTTCTTCCTAATTCGGTTTCTAAAGGTTCTATAGAGACACAATTTGATTGAACAGAACAATCGCCACAACCTTCACAAACATCTTTATTTATGAGTACTCTTTTTTTTGGATCTTCCATCAAGCCTCTTTTTCTTCTTCTCCTCTTTTCAGCAGCACAAGTCTGATCAAAGATTAAAACACTTACTCCCTCATATTCACTCAACTCTTCTTGTTCAGTAATGATTAAATCTCTATGCAGGCTTTTGACTTCATCGTTCACTAGATGATTGTATCTTTTAGGGTCTTCGGACAAGATTGAGACTTTTTTTACTCCCTCCGCGAGAACTTGTTTTACTATTCCTTCAACATCCCAGTTAGAACCAATCTCTTGCCCACCAGTCATTGCGACCGCATCGTTGTAAAGAATTTTGTAGGTTATGTTCACATTTGCATCGAGCGATGCCCTTATAGCTAAAATGCCAGAATGTTTATATGTACCGTCACCTAAGTTTGCAAATACATGTTTTTCATGAGAAAAAGGTGCTATTCCAATCCATGGCGTTCCTTCTCCACCCATTTGAGTAAAAAATTCTGTACTTTCGATCGAATCAACGGCCATGTAATGACACCCTATTCCACCTAATGCTCTTTTGCCTTCCGGGACCTTTAAAGACGAATTATGAGGACACCCTGAACAAAAAAATGGTTTTCTAATTATTGGTGCTTGTAAATTACTTTGTTCTTCAGTCCGTTTTCTAAACCATTCAAGATTATTAAGTAATTCAGAGTCACCTGATATTTTATGAACTATTGTTGAAATTGCTTCAACAATAGTTTGTAAGGGCAAGTCATTTTCAGCTGGCAATAACCAATTTCCAAATTCATCTTGTTTGCCTATTACCGTCGGTCTGACGCTTTCCTTCCAATTATATAATTGCCATTTCACTTGATGCTCTATAAGTTCTCTTTTCTCCTCAACCACCAAAACAGTATCCAAACCCTCACAAAACTCTCTAACTCCATGTGGTTCTAATGGCCATGGCATACCAACTTTATAAATACAAATACCAAGTTCTTTTGCCTTACTCTCGTCAATGTCTAACCACCTTAATGCCTCTCTAACATCGTTGTAGGATTTTCCAGCCGTTATTATTCCCATTTTAGAATTACCGCTTTTCCACATAGATACATCTATATTATTTGCTCTTACAAATTCTTGTGCTGCAAATCCTTTTGCTCTTTGCAATCTATAATCTTGTTCTCTTGGTGTATCAGAATAAAGTATGTTTCTGGGAAGGTCTTTATATTCTCCTAGGAAGCTTTCATCTGGAATGATTATTGGGAATTTTTCTAACGCTGTATCGTACCTTTTCCCTGAATCAGCAACATCAGAAACGATTTTAAAACCTGTCCAACAACCACTAAATCTACTCATAGCTATTCCTAGGAGTCCAAACCTAACAATTTCATCAACACCTGAAGGATAAAGATAAGGCATAAATGCACTCATAAAGTTATGATCAGATTGATGAGGTAACGTTGACGACTTTGCAGCATGATCATCACCAGCAATGGCTAATACACCTCCGTATTTTGATGAGCCTGCAGCATTAGCATGTTTAAATACATCCATTGTTCTATCCATACCTGGGCCTTTTCCGTACCATATTCCAAATACGCCATCCTTTTTTCCTCTTTGTTTAAATTCGCCCTGTTGCGCACCCCAAACTGCAGTAGCTCCCAGTTCTTCATTTAAACCAGGCTGATGGAAGAT
>CENJ01170310.1_pt1 | contig 21744 bp, 24 predicted proteins | sample 356161 | NCBI WGS metagenome assembly CENJ01 (sample SAMEA2619531, study PRJEB7988) | marine metagenome | biome: marine biome (ENVO:00000447); feature: surface water layer (ENVO:00002042); material: "saline water (ENVO:00002010), including plankton (ENVO:xxxxxxxx)" | depth 5 m
TATATTTATAAATAACTAATATGAAAATTTTAATATCACCTTCTAAAACTCTAAGCTTCGATACTGAAGTTAATTGTGAAATCAAATCGAAAAGTAGATTAATTGAGGAAACAAAAATTCTACATAAAATTTTATTAGAATATTCTTCTGAGGATTTAAAAAGTCTTATGAATGTAAGCGATAAGATTGCAGAGTTAAATTATTCTAGATTTAAAAATTGGGAGGACCCAATATCATCTGATAATTCACGACAGGCAGTTTATGCTTTTAAAGGTGATGTTTACTCTGGACTAGATGCTGATAGTATCAAGAAAGATAAATTTGAATACCTACAAAGCTCATTGAGAATTATATCCGGATATTATGGTTTACTTAGACCATTTGATCAGATTCTTCCTTACAGACTTGAGATGGGTACCAAATTAGAAAATAATAAAGGTAAAAACTTGTATAAGTTTTGGGGAGATAAAATAACTGATATATTAAATTCAGATTTAGATTCTAAAGATGTAGTTGTAAACCTTGCTTCTGAGGAGTATTTTAAGTCTATAAATAAGCATAAAATCAACTCTAAAATAATTACTCCTGTATTTAAGGAATTTAAAAATGACTCATATAAAGTAATAGCTATATATGCTAAGAAGGCAAGAGGATTGATGTCAAGATTTCTTATAGAAAGACAATCTCATAACTCTGATGATATTAAATTATTTAATGTTGGAGGGTATTCCTATGATAGTAATTTGTCAAGTGAAAATGAATTTATTTTTACGAGATAGTAGCGAGAGGGGGAATTGAACCCCCGACCTCCGGGTTATGAATCCGACGCTCTAACCACCTGAGCTATCTCGCTAAAAGTAGGCAAATCTAGATATATTATTATTAATAAAGAAAATGTTTTTGGTTCTTAAAATTTAATATATATTTAAAGCATTGATAAAAAAAACCCAATGTCAAAACAGAAATTTGTAGGTGAATATCCCATTAATGCGTCAAGGAAAATGCTTTTTCCATACCTCAGTACAGCAACAGGTTTATGCCAATGGTTCGCTGATGATGTTAATATTAATAATATTGATAAGACCATGATTTTCATTCTAGATGGTGAGGAGAGAATAGCAGTGATTGACTCAATAAAAAATAATAGGTATGTCAAGTTTAGGTTTCCAAATGAAGACGAGAAACCTAAAGAGAATGATACTTTAGAGTTTAGATTGGAAATTAATGAGTTAACTCAGTCTGTTTTTGTAAGGGTTGAGGAATTTACAGATACAGATGACCTTGATGAATCCTACCAGATTTGGGAAAACCTTCTTTCTCAGTTAAAAGAAATAATTGGAGCTTAATTTCTTAAAAAATTGAGAAAAACTGATTCGTTAATTTTAAGATCGTTTTTAGGTCCTTTTTTTATTACATTCTTTGTAGTAGTATTTATCTTATTGCTGCAGTTTATGCTTAAGTATTTTGATGATATTCTAGGTAAAGACTTAAGCTTTGGAGTACTGTTGGAATTTTTATTTTATTTCTCGGTTAGAATCACTCCTGATGCATTACCTCTAGCTGTTCTTTTATCTTCAATAATGACTTTTGGAAACCTTGGGGAAAATAATGAATTAGTTGCAATAAAAAGTTCAGGTATATCTTTACTTAGGATGCTTTCCCCTTTATTTGTTGTATCTGTATTCTTAACTTTTTTTGCTTTTTATTCAAATAATAACTTTGTACCTAAAGCAAACCTTAAAGCTCTAAGTCTGTTGTATGATATAAAAAGAAAAAAACCCTCGATGGACTTAAAGGAGGGTCAATTTTATAATGGAATTCCAGGATATACAATAAAAGTTCAAAAGAAAATTGATGATAAGTTATTAAAGGGAGTAATGATATACGATCATATTACCTATCCTGGTAATAATAGGGTAATACTATCTGATTCATCAATGATGTATTCGATCCTTGATAATAGATATTTGGTGTTTGAATTATTTAACGGAAATTCTTTTACTGAAATTCCATCCAATAGAAATAATTTAAATGAGATAAATCAGTTTTATAGAAATAAATTTTCATTTATGAAAATGGTTTTTGATATGTCTTCTTTTGATTTAAAAAGAACTAAAGAAGAGCTTTTTGCTGGAGATTATAGAATGAAAAACATTAAGGAGCTCACTAATTCTATTGATTCATTAGAATATAATAAAAGTAAGCAGAAGTATGTGATGCTTAAAACCTCTTCTGCATTTTATGATTATCACATGAAAAATAATTTTATTTTTCCAAAAGATGTGCAATACATGAGAGATGAACTTAATGAGTCTGATAAAGTATTAGATTTTTATTCTGAGAAAAGTGAATTATTGAAGATTGATAAAAACTATTATGATTCCTTAGTAAATAAGTTAAGGTCGAACAGTTTAACTTATACAAGAGCATTAAATAGTGCTCGTAATATCAAGACCAATCTAAGTATTAATGCTGCAAAAATAAAATCTCAAGAATTTGAAATAAATAAAAATGAAATTGAATTAATTAAAAAATATGCACAGGCATTTGCTTGCATATCTATGTTTCTTGTCGGTGCACCCTTAGGAGCATTAATTAAAAGAGGGGGTCTTGGTATTCCTGTCATCATTTCAATTCTTTTTTACATTGTATATTATGTATTAAACATTCTTGGTTTGAAATGGGCAAGAGAAGACCTTATTTCTCCATTTTTAGCTGCCTGGATGTCAAATTTATTAATATTTCCTCTAGGTATACTTTTACTATATTTAGCAAGGAGAGATTCTAGAATTTTTGATTACAACATTGTCGAGTCAATAAAAACTAGATTTTTAATATTTCAGAAAAAACAATAAATATTTTTTATACATTTTAATTTTCATATTTTTGCCACGAATTAAATAAACAATATTTTAAACTTTGGCTAAGCATGTATTTAGATAAAGACGAGAAACAAGAGATTTTTAAAAATCATGGTCGGTTAAAGAAAAACAATGATACTGGTTCTGCTGAATCACAGATAGCTTTGTTTACTTATCGAATAAAACACCTTACTGAGCATTTACAAAGTAATAAAAATGATCACTCATCAAGAATGGGGTTGTTAAGGTTAGTAGGTAAAAGAAGAAAGTTACTTAATTACCTCTCATCAAAACATATTGAGAGATATAGAGATATTATAGCAAAGCTTGACATTAGGAAATAATATTATTTTTCCTTCTTTTTCTTTATTCTATAGACTGATATCAATAAAATTATACAAATATGATAAAACCAATAAATGTAAGTACAAAACTTCCTGATGGAAGAGAAGTTTCCATTGAAACTGGAAAGTTAGCAAAACAAGCAGACGGATCTGTAGTTCTCACGATGGGTAAGACCATGATAATAGCTTCAACTGTTTCAAAAAAAGATGCAATGGATAATGTGGATTTTTTACCACTATCTGTAGATTACCAAGAAAAATTTGCTTCAGCAGGTAAGATACCTGGAGGTTTTTTAAAAAGAGAAGGTAGGCTTTCAGATCACGAAGTTTTAATTTGTAGGTTAGTTGACAGGGTTTTAAGACCTTTGTTTCCTTCTGATTATCATGCTGATACCCAAGTTGTTTTAAATTTAATTAGTGCTGATAAAGATGTTTTACCAGACGCACTTGCAGCCTTAGCTGCATCAGCCGCTTTGACCGTTTCAGATATTCCATTCAATGGACCAATATCTGAGGTTAGAGTTGTTAAATCTGAAGGTAAATATATTGTTAACCCTACTCCAGAACAAATTGAAAAATCTACCCTCAATCTTATGGTAGGTGCCTCACATGATAACATATGTATGGTAGAAGGTGAGTCCAAAGAAGTATCTGAGGACGAAATTGTTGAAGCACTTAAAGTTGCTCATGAAACAATTAAATCACTATGTAAACTTCAGAATGACTTATTAAAAAAAATAAAAAGTAATGGAAATAGGGAGTATTCTCATGAAAATTCTGATGAAGACCTTCAAAAAGATATTCAAGATAAAACTTATAATGATCTTTATAAAATTGCCGAAAAAGGTATAGCTGATAAAAAGAAAAGAGGTGAGGCTTTTAATGAGGTAAGAGAAAAATATTTATCAAGTATCGAGGATAATGAAGATTTTGATGAGTTTTTATTCAAAAAATATTTTCATGATGTAGAAAAAGATGCAATTAGAAATGCTGTTTTAGATAAAAAAATCAGATTAGATGGTAGGAAATTAGATGAAATAAGACCAATATGGTCCGAGGTAGACTACCTTCCTAATGCTCACGGTTCATCAATTTTTACTAGGGGTGAGACCCAATCCTTGACATCTGTTACATTAGGAACAAAACTTGATGAGCAGATGATTGATGGCGCTATGAATTCTGGATATAATAAATTTATATTACATTATAATTTTCCTGGTTATTCAACTGGTGAAGTTAGACCAAATAGAGGAGCAGGTAGAAGAGAAATTGGACATGGTAACCTTGCACTTAGAGCACTTAAAAATATGTTACCTTCAGATGAGGATAATCCTTACACAATAAGAATTGTCTCAGATATTCTTGAATCTAATGGATCTTCTTCCATGGCAACAGTTTGTGCAGGTAGTTTAGCACTTATGGATGCGGGTGTTGAAATTAAAAAGCCTGTTTCAGGAATTGCCATGGGAATGATTTCTGATTCAAAATCCGGAAAATATGCTATTTTATCTGATATATTAGGTGATGAGGATCACTTAGGTGACATGGATTTTAAAGTAACAGGTACTGCGGATGGTATTACAGCATGTCAGATGGATATAAAAATAGATGGTTTGTCCTATGATATCCTATCAGAAGCATTAAATCAAGCAAAAGAAGGTAGATTGCATATTTTGAAAGAGATGTCTAAAACTATGAAGAGTTCAAGATCTGATTTGAAAGCTCATACTCCAAGATCTCACAAAATGTCTATTCCTAAAGATATGATAGGTGCTGTTATAGGTCCTGGAGGTAAAATAATTCAGGAGATTCAAAAAGAATCTGGTGCCACTGTTTTAGTAGAAGAGGTTGATGATCATGGTGTTGTTAATATTTTTTCTTCAAACCAAGAAGATATGGATAATGCTGTTGAAAGGGTTAAAGCTATTGTTGCTGTTCCTGAAGTTGGTGAAACATATGTTGGTAAAGTTAAAACAATTAAGGATTTTGGAGCATTTATAGAGTTTATGCCTGGAAAAGATGGTTTACTTCATATATCTGAAATTAAATGGGAGAGGGTAGAGTCAATGGAAGGTATTTTAGAAGAAGGAGAAGAAATTAAAGTAAAGTTAATTGAAGTTGATAGAAGAACTGGTAAATTTAGACTCTCAAGAAAAGCTTTGATTCCAAAACCTGAAAAATAAGATTTTTATGTCACCAAAAGATGTTGATGTTTTAATTATAGGATCTGGGCCAGCAGGATATACTGCAGCAATCTATACTTCAAGAGCTGGATTGAAAACCATATTATATAAGGGAGATCAACCTGGTGGTCAATTAACTATTACCTCGGATGTTGAAAACTATCCAGGCTATCCAGAGGGTATAATGGGGCCTCAGATGATGATAGATTTTGAAAATCAGGCATCTAGATTTGGTACTGATATAAAAAACGGTATGATCAAAAGCGTAAATTTTTTGGATAAAAACCTTCAGGCAATTGCTGAAGATGATACATTAATAAATCCGAAAACAATTATAATTTCAACAGGTGCATCTGCCAAATGGTTAAATTTAGAATCTGAACAAAGGTTAAATGGTAAAGGAGTATCTGCATGTGCAGTTTGTGATGGTTTTTTCTTTAAAGATCAGGTCGTAGGAGTTGTTGGTGGAGGAGATACTGCTGCAGAGGAGGCTTTGTATCTTTCAAAACTTACTAAACAAGTGAATCTCATTGTAAGAAGAGATGAAATGAGAGCTTCCACAATAATGCAAAATAGAGTTCTTGATAATAAAAAGATTAATATTTACTGGAATTCTGAGGTCAAGGAAGTTCTAGGTGATGATTTCGTAACTGGTATTGATATTATTAACAATAAATCAAAAGAGATATCAAACATAAAGTTGAATGGTCTATTTATTGCTATAGGTCATAAACCAAATACAGATATCTTTAAAGATTATCTAAATATGGATGAGAGTGGTTATATCAAGACAATTCCTGGTTCCACAGAAACCAATATTAAAGGTGTTTTTGCTACTGGTGATGCACAAGATAATATATATAGGCAAGCTGTGACTGCTGCAGGATCTGGTTGTATGGGAGCATTAGATGCAGAAAGGTTTATTTCAAATAATTATTAAATGAATGTTGACATACTTGTTATTATGGCTCATCCTGATGATGCAGAGTTGTGTTGTTCTGGTACCATACTTGCATCTATTAATCAAGGTTTAACTGTTGGATTAGTAGATTTAACAAGAGGAGAGTTAGGTACTAGGGGAGATGAACAAATTAGATTATTAGAATCTAAAAATTCATCTGATTTACTAGAATTAAAATTTAGAGATAATTTAGGGTTTAGAGACGGTTTTATTTCTGATGCTGAAAATTATATTAATGAGATAATCAAAAAAATCAGAAAATATTCTCCTAAAATTATTATAACTAACTCAAAAAAAGATAGGCATCCAGATCATGAAAATACATCAAAAATTGTAAAAAAAGCTTGTTTTTTGTCTGGTTTAGTTAAGTATAAGACTAAATTAAATAATAAAAATCAACAACCGCATAGACCAAAATTAATATTATATTCAATTCAAAATGATTACATTGAGCCTGATATTATTATTGATGTATCTAATTTCTTTTCAAAAAAAATGGAATCAGTAAAATGTTTTAAAAGTCAGTTTTATGATCCAGAAAGTAGTGAACCTAATTCATTTATATCGTCTTTAGAATTCCTTGATTTTGTAGAGTCAAGATCTATAGAAATGGGACATAAAATAGGTACAAAGCACGGTGAGGGCTTCACCTTAGATAATCCTGTTTCAATAAATAGTTTATCAAACATTATTTAAGGGTATAGTTTTTTTATTACCCAGTCATCATTATTTTTTAAATAAATTATTCTATCATGCATTCTCGATTTTCTTCCTATCCAAAACTCAATTGAATCAGGAACTATTATGTATCCCCCCCAAAAATCCGGGAGAGGTATTTTATCATCTAAAAACTTTTTTTCATATTCTAAAAATCTACTATTTAACTCTTTTTCGTCTTTAATTTCAGAGCTTTGTTTAGATGCCCAAGCAGCTATTTTGCTTTTTCTAGGTCTACTTTCAAAGTATTTTTTCGATTCTTTTTTGCTGATTTTTGAAGCTTTTCCTTTTACGATAATTTGTTTTTCAATTTCTTTCCATAGAAATACTAATGAAACGTTATTGTTGTTATTTATATCGACTCCTTTTCTACTATTATAATTTGTATAAAATATAAAACCTTTTTCCTCGACCCCCTTAAGTAATACTGTTCTTGAATTAATTCCACTAGTATCAGAAAATGTAGATAATGTCATTGCGTTTGGTTCTAAAATGTTATTTTCTTGAGCACTTTTAAACCATATTTTAAATTCATTAATTGGATTATTATTGATTGTATGTATATTTATTTTTTTACCTGAATAATCTACTCTTAAATTTTGAATTCCTTTCATTATTATTTTAAATTATGTAAAAATGAATTTCGATTATTTTAACTATAAATCCAATAATAAGGTCAAGAAAGGAAGTATTATTTTTTCTCAGCCGCTCATGGATGACCATAATTTCAAAAGATCTATAATATTAATATGTGAACACAATACTGACGGAAGTTATGGTTATAAATTAAATGATAAAATCGATTCCAATACCTTAGATGTTGGAGTTGAATTTCCTGTAAGTGAAAAATTATATTTTGGGGGACCTGTTGATCAAAATTATTTAAACTTTATTCATAATGACGACACAAATTCAGGAGAAAAATTAAAAATATATGATAATATTTTTTTAGGTGGTAATTACAATGAATTTAAGAAAAAATTAAATCACGAAGGTGTATCATATAAGTTTTTTTTGGGTTATTCAGGATGGTCACCTGGACAATTGGATGAGGAGATTAAAAATAATTCTTGGATAGTAATAAATGATTTTAAAATTGATATAATTTTTAAAAAAATTAATGAATCTTCATGGGGAACATTATTATCTAATGATTCATTCAAAAATAAAATATTTTCTAATTATCCCACTGATCCTAATTTGAATTAAAATATTAACTACATTTGTATTATGAAAAAAACAGACAAAACAGAAGATTTGTCTCTTAAAACAGAAAAAAATACAATAGAAGAGAAAGTTAATCTCCAAGAAGGTGATAGTTCTATTGATAAAAAAACTGAAGAAAATACCGATTCCGAAAATAAAGACTTAGTAATCCCTTCTTATAAAAAAATCAAATTAAAAAAGGATATTACAAAGAACCTACGAGATCTTGTTAATGGTATTGAAGATAAGGATACTTTTAATAAAGTTAAATTATTGCAAGATTCTTGGAAGGAAATTGGGCCTGTTGATGACTCCAAGGATAAATCTTTATGGACCACTTATAATGCTTTACTCGATAGATTTTATGATAATAGGAGTATTTATTTTGAATTAAAAGAATTAGATAGAAAGAAAAATTTTGATTTAAAAGTTGAAATTTGTAGGAAAGCTGAATCCTTAGTTAAGGAGACAAACGTTATGAAATCTGTTTCTAAGCTTAATAATTTACATTCTGAATTCAAACATATAGGTCCTGTTTCAAAAGAAAAACAAGATGAGATATGGAATAGGCTAAAATCAGCATCAGATGAAATTTATCTCAGAAAAAAAGAATTTATTTCTAACATTAAGGAATCACTAAATGATAACTTAGATAAGAAAAATGAATTGTTATCTGAATTGAAAAAAATCAAATCATTTACATCAAAAGAAATTAAAGAATGGTCTCAAAAAACAAAATTTGTTCTCTCTTTAAAAGATAAGTGGAATTTAATTGGAGGTGTACCAAAGACATCTGCAAAAAATATGAATAAAGATTTTTGGAATCTTTTTAAAGAATTTTTTAATAAAAAATCTTTATTCTTTAAAAAAGTAGATGAATCATTCAAGAATAATTTAACTCTTAAGAAAGATTTAATAAATAAAGTTGATGAAGTAAAGGATAGCGACAATTGGGAGGAAACATCAAGCTTAATTCAAAATATTCAAAAAGAATGGAAAAAGATCGGTAAAGTACCAATAAAGTTTAAGGATTCAATTTATGACGATTTCAAGAAATCTTGTGATTATTTTTACAATAGAAAAAGATTAGGTGATAAAGATACTATCAAGTTGTATGAAGATAATCTTAAATTAAAAACTACGATATGTGAAGAAATTGAGAAACTTGCAAAGTCAGATACAATAAATCAGGATGAATTTTTTAAGTTACAGGTAAAATATCTAGAAGTTGGTCACATACCCAGAGATAAAATAAATAACTTGAAAGATAAATTTAAGAAAGCAATAGATCTTGTTGTAAGTGTCTCTTCCAAGAAATTAAGTAAAGATGATTTTGATAAATTTAAGTTTATTATTGAGTTAAACTCATTAGCTAAAAACCCTTATTCAAAGAGTAAAATAATTAAGAAAAAATCTGATCTTATAAAAAAAATAAATTCTATTGAATCAGAAATAAAAAATTTAAAAAATAATATATATTATTTGAAGGAATCAGTTGCTGCAGAAAATTTGAAAAAAGAATATTTAAATAAAATTAACAATTCTGATAAAGAAATTGAGTCATTAAAACTTCAGTTAAATCTTATAAATAAGGTTTGAAATTTTCTTCTTTTGATGTCTATAAAGATATTCATAATAAAATATCCCCTTTTATCAAAAGTACTCCTATTATCACTTCATCCTCAATAAATAAGCTTTATGATTTGAATGTATATTTCAAGTTGGAATTATTTCAAAAGACTGGTTCCTTTAAGGTTAGGGGCGCTTTAAATAAAGTTTTAAATCTTTCTGATGATGAAAAAAATAAAGGAGTAGTTTCAATTTCTGCTGGTAATCATGCTCAAGCAGTTTCCTGGGTATGTTCCTTATTTGGGATAAAATCAAAGATTGTAATGCCAAATAATGCTTTTTTATCAAAAGTAGAAGCAACCAAATCATATGGAGGGGATGTGATATTGACAAGAGATAACATGATGGATGTTTGTAATGAAATTATTGATAAGGAAAATTTAACATTTATTCATCCATTCGATGATTATGATATAATAGGTGGTCAAGGAACCCTGTCAATTGAACTATTAGAAGATTTTAAAAATATTGATTATGTATTTATTAGCATAGGTGGTGGTGGTTTGATATCAGGTATGTCTCACGTCCTTAAATTATTTAATCCTAAAATTAAAATTTATGGTATTGAACCTATTAATTCAGATGTTATGAATAAAAGTATGATATCAGGAGAGGTTGAAACCTTTGATACTAATAAAAGTAAAACTATTGCTGATACATTAGCAGCTCCTTTTTCTGGGAAAATAACTTTAGAATATGTGAAAAGATTTGTAGACGATATATTATTAGTATCTGAATCTGAGATAATTGATTCACTTAAATTTATGATTGAGAGACTTAAAGTAGTACCAGAACCAGCTGCAGCAGCTTGTTTTGTTCCTATCTTAAAAAGAAAAATTAATATAAACCCACAATCTAAATGTATGGTTATTGTATGTGGAGGAAATATTGATGTGGGTACTTTAAAGTCATTCTATTGAGAATTTATTTAACTTTTTCTATCATTTTTTTGTTCATTTTTGAATCTAGATCTGTAGATTCATTAAAACTTAAAAAAAAAAATAATTTTTATAAATTCTTAGCGGCTGAGGGGATAGTTTTAGCTGGGGGAATAACCTATCTCAGTAAACAGTGGTATTCAGACAAAATAAGAGTTCCTTTTCATTTTTATAATGATTTTAAAGGTTGGAATCAAGTGGATAAGTTTGGTCACTTCTATGCATCATATATTGAGAGTCACATAGGTTATTCTCTAATGAAAAAATTTAATTTTTCAGAAAATAAATCTCTTTATCTTGGAGGTTCTCAAGGATTAATTTTAGAAACTCCAATTGAGTTTTTTGATGCCTACCACGATGGATGGGGTTTTTCATTAACCGATATGGTAGCAAATGCAGCAGGTTCTCTTTTTTTTATATTACAACAAAAATATTTTAATAATCAAATCATTAAACCAAAATTGTCATTTTCAAGATCCCTTTATGCTAGAGAAGCAAATGGGTACCTTGGTAAAAATAATCCTATATCTGAGTTTTTATATGATTATAATGGTCACACGTACTGGTTTTCTTTTTCACCAAAAACAATTTTCCCAAATAGTAAAATACCTAAATGGGTAAATATATCATTAGGATATGGTTCTGATGGAATGATTGGAGAATTCACTAATATTAAATCTTATAAAGGAATAGAAATACCTGACTTTAAAAGATTTAGGCAGTATTATCTATCTCTAGATATTGATTTTTCGAAAATTAAAACAAATTCAAGATTCATAAAAACAGTTTTTAAATCAATTAGTTATTTAAAAATACCATTACCTACAATAGAGCTATCACAAAAAAAATTAAAGGGTCACTGGATTTATTTTTAAATTCTATTTAATAGATATTATATTTGCGATCAAATAATTAAAGCCTCGTTAGCTCAGATGGTAGAGCAAGTGATTTGTAATCACTAGGTCGCTGGTTCGATCCCGGCACGAGGCTCAACTAAGAAAACCAAGAGTGCTTACCAAATGCGTTTCTAGGTACTTTCTCTCCTTTTTTTAAATACCAATTAATTCCTTCAATAACTGAACTTAGGTAATTTTCTAATTTAGGCCTAATGTATAGTTTGTAAGGCAATGCAGAAATAATTTTAGGGTAATTGGATAGAAAGTAAGGATATACGGTTATGGTTAGGTAAGTTTCTTTATTTTTTGACGATATCTTCCACTCAACCTTTGATTTTTTTTTATTTTTTTCACCAATAAGTAATGTGTATCCTTCTTTTTCATTCCACGATATAAATTCCCTTATATATTTAAGATTATTTAAATATATAAGTTCATCAGTATGGCTATTATTATTCCAAGACATAGCTTTACTCTCTTTACAAAATGGATGACAAAAATTAAGATAGCCTGGTGAAGATATAAAATCCCAAAGCTTAACTTCTGTTGCATGAATTTTCTTACGTACCGATATTGATTGATTATAAATACCTACCATGCAATACCGTAATCTTCACCAAAATCGCTTGAACCTCCTTGAAATGTTTTGTTAATATTATCGAAGAATATAGCATTTATAGGCCCAGATGTCTTTGATCTGAATTGAAGATTATATCCCTTTTTTCTTAGTTCTTTTCTAATAAAGTTAGGGGTGGAATTATGTAGTAATAAATCTCCAGGTTTATTTTCATGGTATCCAAATGAAGATCTCATCTGAAAGCTATTTATATTAGGTGCTTCACAAGCCTCTTGAACATTCATGTCAAACTCTACCATGTTTAGAAAGAATTGCAATAAATTTTGGTCTTGTGAATCTCCTCCCTGAACAGCAAAAGATAAAAAAGGTTTGTCATCTTTGAGTGCTATTGTTGGAGTAAGGGTTGCTCTAGGCCTTTTTCCTGGCTCTAAGACGTTATAAGGACCATCTTTTGGATCCAAAACAAAACTTTGCATTCTTTGACTTAACCCAATTCCAGTTTTTCCAGCAACGACAGCAGGTATCCATCCTCCACTTGGAGTAATTGACACAATCCATCCTGAAGTGTCAGCTGCTTGTACTGTTGTAGTTCCTGCACTGAATGAATCTTCAAAATCATAATTTTTACTCATGTTATGATTTAGATCAAATGATGATTTAATTTTATCTAAATTATTATCTGTTTCCCAACTTTCAATATATTTTAGAAAAGGGTTATCACCTTCCTGGAATTTATAAGGATTACCTGGTTTAATTTCTTTATTATTTTTGTCTGAAATAAGCTTCAATCTTTCTTTAGCATAATCTTTTGAAAGTAATCCTTGTATTGGCTCTTTAGGATCAAAGTAAGGGTCTCCGTAATAGAAATCTCTGTCAGAAAAAGAAAGATTCATAATTTGATAAAGGTTATGTATATAATTTGTCGAATTAAAACCCATTGACTTCAAGTTTAAGTTTTCTGCCATATTTAATGACTGAAGAAGAACTGGGCTCTGTACCCATGTTGTTAATTTGTATACATCAATATTTTTATAAGATGTTTTTAAAGGCTCCTCTATATAAACTTCATAATTTTTTAGATCCTCTTTCGTAATAAGTCCTCCTTGTTCCTGTGTAGATCTAACTATTTCTTCAGCTATATCACCTTGATAAAACCTCTTATATGCATCATATATAGCATCTTTTCTACTTTTGCCTTTATCTAATGCTTGCCTTTCTGTTTCAACTAATTTTAATAAAGTGTCATGTAAATCTTTTTGAATAAACACCTCTCCTTCTTTAGGTGATTTTCTTTCTTTATCTTCATTTGTTAAAAATATTTTTTTTGAATAAGGCCATTTTTTAATTTCCTCAACATTTCTTTCTATAGAATTCGCAGCCTGAGCTTCAATTGGATAGCCTTTAGCCATTTCAATTGATGGTTGTAGAATATCTGCTAAACTCATTGTACCATATTCTGCAAGCATCACCATTATACCTGCTGGTGTTCCAGGTGTTACCGCAGCTAATGGACCATATTTTGGTGGAATTGAATAACCTCTTTCTTTGTAGAATTCTGGTGTTGCTCCACTTGGTGCAACTCCAAGTGCATTTATTCCAATTACTTTTTTAAGCTTTGGATGATAAATCAATGCTTGAGTTTCTCCTCCCCATCCTAAAACATCCCACATCGTTGCAGTTGCAGCAACCATTGCACATGCAGCATCGACGGCATTTCCTCCTTTACTGAAAATAATTGATCCGGCTGTAGCCCCTAATGGTTTACCAGTAATTGCTATCCAGTGTTTTCCGTGAAGAATTGGCTTATTAGTATTTTGAGCTTGAATAAAATTTGTTAAAAGTAGAAATAAGATTAATAAATAATTTTTCATCAGTTTTTTCATTTTTATATGTGTATAAATATATTCTTTGCTTTGTAGCCCTATGATTTGTACATAATTTCAAATATATTATTAAGCTTAATCTTTTAAAATATTATAGGGTAGATATTTATTAATATCACCACCATACCTTATAACATCTCTAATAATAGTAGAGCTTATTGGTGCCAGTTTGGGTGATGTTATTAAAAAGATAGTTTCAAGATTTGAATTAAGATCTTTATTTATTTGAGATATGGAATTTTCAAACTCAAAATCTGTCGTATTCCTTAATCCTCTTAAAATAAAATTTGCATTTAAGTCTTTTGCTAAAGTAGCTGTAAGTTTATTGTAATTTACGACGTCAATGGATGGGTTAGAGGAATAAAGTTTATGGATTTTCTCTTTAATAAGATTGATATCAAAATATCTGTTTTTTTTAGGATTATTTCCAATAGCAATAAAAATATGATCAAACATTTTTAGACCCCTAGACACTATATCATGATGTCCAAGTGTGTATGGATCAAACGTTCCTGGAAATATTGCAATTCTTTTATGCATTTTCTTCAATTATAATTTTAAAGATAGATTTTTTGTATTTAATTATCTTTTTAAAATAATATTTTAACTGATTAATTATCTTATTCTCATCGATTTCTGAGGATATGTAAGTTAAATTATCTCTTTCCTGATCTAAATTAAATTCGTCAAATAACAATACTAAATATTTTATGTAATTATTTTTATTAAAATCAAATTGGTTGTAAAAGATTAATTTTTTGTTTTGAGTATATAATAAAATTATTTTTTTTTCAATTATTGAGAAATATATACCCTCACTTTCTTCCGATTTATAAATATTTGAATATAAAATATTTGAAATATGCTTATTGTTTTTTTTATTTTTTGTTTGATAATTGAAAGTAAGATTATTTGTCCTATTTATTTTTTTGTATGAAGCATTAAAATCTAATGATATTGTATTTTGTATATCATTATCTCTAAATAATAGATTTGATTCTTTAGGAAGAATATAAAACTTGTTTGTTAGGCTAATAAAATATTTATTGTAAGATGTTTTTATTTTAGGATTACCTCTTGTCAGATTAAATTTTTTCCCATTATCAAAATAAGAAATAGACTTAATATCTTCTAGAATAAAAATTTTTTTAATTTTTGAAGCAGACAAGATAAATATTTACTCCCAATTACCAGCCGTAGTAATACTAGTTCTAGAGCCAAACCTTAATGGCTTGTTTATGTTTGCTTCATTAGATTCTTTCCTATCAGGATCAACTGGTTTAGGATTTCTTACCTCTACTACATTAACGGAGACTCCACCTTTCTCAATTTGACCTGCCCACATTTCAAAAACGACATTCTCGTACCCTGGTACAAATTTCATAGAATTTGGATTAAAAGATTTGTATTCAGAGAAGACCGAGTCAATTACTGATATACTTCCAAGTGTATCTAAGTATAAAGTTGTTTCTTCTGCTCCATAATCTAACAAAACAGTTTCTTCTCTTCTTTGGACAATAAAGATTTTACCGTTTTCTACAAAGTTGATTAGGCTGTCCCAATCAGATGTGTAACTACCTTTAACACTTTGGAATGTAACTTGAGCATCTCTAATAATTTTGAGATTATTAATTATTAAATTCTCTGCTCTTGTTATCCTAGACTCTTCATCAATGCTGAACTTAATTCTTGAAACTAGAAATATTCCTAGACCTATTGCTAAAAAAAGTGTTAAATAAGTATAAATTTTTAGTTTGCTCATAAATAAGTATGCTATTATAAAGAAATGTAATTAAAATTAAAAACTATCTAAAGATAGTTTCTTTCTCCAAAAATCTTTGACCCTATTCTAATCATATTACTTCCACACTCCAGAGCTATTTTATAATCATTACTCATTCCCATAGATAGTATTTCAATTGATTTAATTTTATATTTATTTTTATTGTAGAATTGATTTAATCTATTAAATTGATTGATTATTATTTCTTTATCATCTGTGTATGTTGCCATTCCCATAAACCCTTTTAGTCGAATGTTTGAAAATTCTTTTTTAAAATTTTCATCAATTACAAATTGAGCATCTTTAAATGAGAATCCATATTTTCTTTCTTCTCCAGAAATATTTAATTGCATTAAAATATTTGATTTTATGTTTAGCTTTTTTGATTCTTTATCAATTGTTTTAATTAGTTTAAAACTATCAACACTATGAATTAAATATGTGAGAGGTAAAACCTTTTTTACCTTGTTTGACTGTAAGTGACCTATCATATGCCATTTTATATCTTTTGGCATTTCTTCCTGTTTGCTTATTAACTCCTGGACTTTATTTTCACCAAAATCTCTATGTCCAAGATCATATATTTTTTTTATTGCACTCACTGGTTTTGTTTTACTAACAGCCACACATATATGTTTTTTGTCAAATAATAATTCTTTCATTTAGTCTTTGGTTATATTATAAAAAAATGAGGATTTAGATAGTAAAAATGTTAGGTAAAAAAATATAGCATAAAGTAAGTAATACTTATAATAATCAATTGTATTAACAAATTTATTCTCTTTCACCTCTGATTTTTCTAGCTGATCTATCTCCTCAAATATTTTTTTTAGGGAATTCTCATTAGATGCACGATAAAAATTGCCTGATGTTATCTTAGCAATTTCTTTCAAATTTTTTTCATCTAAAGAATTATCAACATATCTGGTTCTTCCAAAATAATCTTTACCAAAAGGAACTTTCCCGTTTTTTCCTATTGCAATACTATAAATCTTAACATTGTATGCTTTTGCAATTTCTGCAGCTGTTAGAGGGTCTATATTTCCAGCTGTGTTATCACCGTCACTAAGTAATATTATAATTTTACTTTCAGATTTTGACGTTCTCATTCTATTTGTTGCAATCGCTATGGCACTTCCTATAGCAGTACCTCTTGTACTGATTAAATCAAAGTTAATTTCATCAATATATTTTTTTAATAAGTCATAATCACTTGTTAAAGGGCACCTTGAGTAAGATTCGCCTGAAAATACGACAAGACCTATCCTGTCTTGAAATCTGCCGTTTATAAAGGTTTTGGCTACATTTTTAGCTGACTCTAACCTGTTTGGCTTGAAATCCTCAATTTGCATCGACTCACTAATGTCTAATGTAAGAATTATATCAATTCCCTCAGACCACTTCTCAATATTTTCATTTGTTTTTTGAGGTCTAGCTAATGATATGATAATTAAAATTATAGATAGGGAAATCAAAAGATTAGGTATAAACCTAAGGAAAGAATATTTATAATATTTTAAATCTTCATCTGGGATAGTGACTTTAAATGTGTTTTTCTCTCTAATTAATTTCCTCAAAATCAAAAAAAATGGGATAATTAGTATGAAAAGCAATATTTCTTGATTTTGCCATTCGTAACTTAAAAATTGAGATGGGTAAAACCATTTTAATGAAAACCAATCCTCGTAATAGTTACTCATTTTTTAATATTATTTACTAAGTTATTTGTCTTAATTTCAGCTATAAAAATTAAATATTTTAACGAGAGATTCTTACAATTAAATTTGTTATCAGAATACAATACATGATCAATATCTACTAATGTTTTTTCTAATTTATCATCTTTATTAAAATTAAGTATTTCTTTAGTGGTTGATGTTGAGTAAGGAAATGTTGATATTGTCTCCATATATCTTTTCCAGTAAAGAATTATCTTTTCAAGAGTTTTCTTGTCATTATTTTTATTCATTGATTTTTCAAGTATTTCATAATTATTTATAAAATCATTAAGATTTTTAATGAGTCTTCTCCTCTTTAGGTATTGTTTAATCTTTTTTCTAAAAGTAATATATAATATGAAAATAGTTAAAATAATAAAACTCAAAAAAGAGAGTATTTTATAAGTGTTGAAGATGGATAAAATGTTATTTAGAGTAAAGTTATTTTTAACATTTTCGTCAACATTATTAACTAAACTTTGAAAATAGATAGTGTCAGGCTTCGAGCTTATCTTTAAACTGTCTTTTAATATATATGAGTTAAGATTTAATGACTGAATAGAATCAACTTCAAAGGTTCTTAAATAATAAATGGTGCTGTCATATACGATGTCCTTCTTAAATTTTGATTGAAAAATTTTTTTTCCTATGAAATTAAAAGGGGAAAAATCATATGTTGAATCAGGCTGAATCAATTCAATCTCTATTGGGTAATTAATTATTGAAATCAATTTTATTGAGTCTCCCAGTTTAACTTCTTTATCTAAAAAATAAGTTTTGTATTTTATATCCTGTGAATACAATTTTGATGAAAATAAAATCAATATTATTATTAGCCTCACCTTTTAGCATTTCTTAGTTTGAAGAGTTTTATCAGATCTTTCAAGTAATCTCTATTTGTTGTAACCTCCAGATAGTTAGTGTTTATTTTTTTTAAAAATTTTCTAAATTCTTCTGGGTTATTGTAAAAGGTATCTTTAGTTACTTTCTTAAATTCATATGATGAAGTGTTTATCCATTTTTTTTTTGATTTTTCATTATTTTCAATTTCAATAAGACCTAAATTAGGAATTTTCATTTCATCTAAGTCGTTAATATGTATGCAGATCACATCATGAAGTCTTGATAAGGATTTTAAACTTTTTTTATAATTTTTATCTATAAAGTCACTTATTATAATTACTAAACTCTTTTTTTTAATTCTTCTCATAAAATATTTGAACATTTCATCAAGGTCTGTGCTATTGGATGTGTTTTTTAAGTTATAGAGTTGTTTTATAAACTTGTATGCTTGTGAGTTTCCTTTTTCTGGTTTTAGGAATTTCTCTTTTTTATCACTAAAACATAACAACCCAACCTGGCTATTTTTTCTTATTGCAGATAAACATAAGACCGATGCAATTTCTTTACTAATATTAATTTTTTTCTTTTTACCAATATTTTGAGAATTACTAACATCTATTAGGATGAAAACAGACTGCTCCTTTTCCTCTCTATACGTGTTAATAAAAACTTTATCTTCTTTAGCAGATGTTTTCCAGTTAATTGATCTGTAATCATCTCCGTAATTGTAAAGTCTTAAGTCATCAAATTCCAGTCCAGTACCTTTAAATAACGATTTATAGTCTCCTTGGTGAGAATTGTTTATAGATTTTCTTATTTCAATCTCGTATTTCCTTACTTTCTTTAAAATTTCTTTCAAAATTTACATTTATTTGTAAAGCTAGAAATTGATTTTTATAATGAATAAGATAATTATTATGTTTTTGTCTCTTTTAACATTTTTTATAATTACGTCTTGCAAAAATGTTGAAAATACAAAACTTATCAGTAAAGATAAAATGGTAAGTATTCTTTTAGAGATGCACCTAAAAGAAGAGTCAATTATGTTATTAAAATTGCCTAATGACACATCTGATGTTTTTTTTTCTGAAATAGAAAGTGAGGTATTTGATAAGTTTATGGTTGATGAAGAATTGTATAGGAAGAGCTATTCTTATTATTTTTTTAGACCTGAAGAATTAGAGTCTATTTACGTAAAGGTTATTGATAGTTTAAGTTTATATCAGCAGTTAAAAGAATAAAAAAAAATTCTTTTTATAAAAAAAAAAGAAATCCAATACTATATTTGCACATCATCAAGAATACTTTAATGTATACCAACCGTTAGATTGCGGTGGTAAAATGATGTGGGCATCTAAGTCAAAAATCGATTCTCATATTATTTTTTTGATAAACTTTTAAATTTTGATTTATATGAAAAAAATTATATTATTATTTATTTCAATTATTATTTTATCTTGTTCAAATGATGAGGAGATTTCTAATTCAGAATGGGTATTTATAGCGTGTGAAGGTAATTTTGGTTCATCTAATGGTTCAGTTTATATGGTTAATAGCTTTGGTGAAATAGATTCAATACCAAACCTCGGTGATGTTGTTCAGTCAGTTGAGGTATATGAAAATAAGTTATTTGTTCTTGTTAATAATTCTCATAAGCTACACGTATTCGATATAAATTCTGATGGAGTTTCTTTACCAGGAATAGAAATTGATCTAAATGGATCAAGTCCTAGAGAAATGATAGTCGATGGGGATAGATTATACTTTACTAATTGGAATTCTAAAGATGTTAAATATCTAGACTTATTTAATTACAAAGTTGATAAACTTACAGATATTAACGGATTACCAGAGGGTATAGTTAAAAAGGGAGATGATTTATACATTGCTGTTAATATGAATGAGGATTACAGTGCATCAGATAAAGTTGTTAGATATGATGTTAGTGAAAATAATATAAAAGAGATTATTACTGTTGGAGATGGTCCTTTAGATCTTGAATTTAGCAATAATGAATTATATATTTCAAGAACATATTATGATGAAAATTATGCTGCTTTTCATGGAACGTCTCAATATTCACCTAATAATAAGAATATACTAATTAAAGAATACGGAAAGAATACACCATGCGGTGGTTCTGTTCATTCTCTAAATAATAAAATGTATCGATCTGCTCTGGGTGGAATAGCTGAAATGGATCAATTTTTAAATCTTATTGAAAATAGTATAATTGGAAACTTTAATCAGTCGGAGGTGTATTCGGTTGATGTGATTAATGATAAAGTCTATTTTGGTCTTACTGATTATAATAGCTTGAATAGAGTAAAGGTAATTTCAAAAGATAACCTTGAGGTTGCCTCATATGATGTAGGAAAAATTCCTGGTGATTTTGCTTTGTGGAGAAAATAATATGAAATCTAATGACATTGACCTCCATGGTAAATTTTATAATGATTTGGAATTGACTTTAGAAAATCATTTCTATAATAATGAACCTCCTTTTAAAATTATAACCGGTAATTCGTCAAATATGAAAAATAAGGTGATTTCTTATTTAGATGAACATAACTTTAAATACATGTCTGGTAACGAATATAATCAAGGTTATATCCAGATATTATAAATAGTTCTTAATTATATGGTCTGCAATAGATAATGCTGATGTTGCTGCGGGAGAGGGGGCGTTAATAACATGAATTTGATTATTATGCGTTTTTATCTCAAAATCCATCATTAAATTACCTCTTGAGTTAATTCCTTGAGCTCTGACGCCTGCTGGTCCTGTTTTGATGTCTTTGCTCCTAATTTCTGGAATTAGATTTTGTGTTTTCTTTAAAAATGATGATTTAAGTATAGATGTTGAAAATTCATTAACACAAAAAGAAAAATTTTTACCTATAAACTTTAAAAAACCTGAATATCCTAAGTAATCCATCATATCATAAATAGATATATCAGAGTTACTGTATCCCTCCCTTTTAAAAGCTAAAACTGCATTTGGTCCAACTTCTCTGTCTCCATTTATCATCCTTGTGAAGTGGACGCCAAGGAAAGGAAACTTAGGATTGCCTACTGGATATATAAGGTGATTTACTAGCTTTTTTGCTTCATCAGCTAAAGTATAATATTCACCTCTAAAAGGAATTATTTTTGCGTTTAATTTATTTTTAGTAAATTTTTTATAATTTATATCTGACTGTAA
>CENJ01069251.1_pt1 | contig 21727 bp, 21 predicted proteins | sample 356161 | NCBI WGS metagenome assembly CENJ01 (sample SAMEA2619531, study PRJEB7988) | marine metagenome | biome: marine biome (ENVO:00000447); feature: surface water layer (ENVO:00002042); material: "saline water (ENVO:00002010), including plankton (ENVO:xxxxxxxx)" | depth 5 m
ATGTTTTTCTCTAACACTACAGAATCTGATGATTTATCTTTTAACATAATATCTACATGACTTTCATTCCAAATATAATCTACATCTGGCATTTTTGCCTCTGATGCTGGTGATGTAACTGACTTTATATATGGTATTACATCTCCTGATCTTACTAACATTATTATTGCTCCTATTCCTATTTTATTTGTCTCTATGAATGCTGCATTAAAACCTGTTGCATATGTTATTGTTACACCTCCTAATTGTATTGGATTTATTTCTACTCTAGGTTTCAAATATCCATCTTTTGAAGGAGACCATTTTACATCTACAACATGAGCTTCGGCTATTTGATCAGATAATACCATCTTAAATGCAAATGCATGTTTTGGATTTCCAGACAATCTCTCATAAATTCCATTATTACAAACAATTATTCCATCAATCTCATAATCATAATTTAATCTCCAATCTTGTAGTACATTGGATAAGAATTCATTTGTTAATAACTGAGATTCAATAATATTAAATTTTACTGGTTGAATATTCATATTTTCCAACAATCTCATTTGATCAACAGGTAATATTGCATTATTTCCATAATCTGGATGTTTTATCAATTCATATGCCACAAAATTCAAATCTCTGTATTTTTCAACATTTTCCTTTGTTAATTTTGTTTTTTGATTTACTATTCCTGCTACTAAATTACGAGGATTTGCAAATTTTGTTTTATATTTCTCATCAAATAATCTCTTAGAAATTATAAATTCTCCTCTAATTACTAAATTTGGAGCTGTTGGTAATTGTAAATAAGGTATCATATGACTTATATCTTGACCTATTTTTCCATCTCCTCTTGTATATAATTTTGCTTTCTCTCCTTCTGTTGTATAGAGACCACTTACACCATCTAATTTACAGGAAATAACGTATGGACCTGTATATTTTTGTTTCCAATTTAACAATACATTTGTATCTGGCTTTATTTTGTCCATTGACCACATCTCATAAGGTAATTTTACTTTGTTTTTTACTACATTTGCTCCAACATTTTCCAGTATCTCACTCTTTGGATATTTTGTTTTCATATAATCATGCAAAATATCATATTCATTATCTGTCATTAATGGTTTACCTTTAGTGTGAAATGCATCATTTGCTGCATCAATCATTTGTGTTAATTCTTTTTCTGTTGAATTTTCTACAATTTTGATTCCATTTTTTTTGAAGTCTTCAATCTTCTCTAATATTTTAGTTTTTTTATTTGAATCTCTCTTTTTTCTGGTAGTTCTTTTAGGTGAATTCTCAGACTTTGGTTGAGAGATTTCAATTATTTCTTCCAATTTATCGCTATTTCTCTGAGAAGGTTCTCTGTATTTTATTTTTAAGAAATCAAAAATATCTTTTTCTGATTTAAATTCTTGAATTAGTTTATCTCCTTTTTTCTTACCTTCCATTTTAGAGAATCCATGTTCATTTAATGTAAAACCTAATTTTAATGATCTCTCTCTTACAGAAGTATTGAATTCTTTGCTTCCAGTAAAGTACAAAATTGCAAATGGATATTCTTCCTGTGTAGTAAATAAGAAATCAACACGTCTAGCATATAAAGCATTTGGTAATTTTGTAATAACTAAGCATTTACAAGGACCTCTTGATAACACTTCAATAATTATGTTTTTATTTAGTAATAAATCAACAAATTTTGTAAAGAAATCTTTATTTTGAGAAGTTAAAATTACATCAATATCTCCTGATGTTGCTGCTCCTCTTCTATAGCTACCTACAATTTCCATATGACCTTCACTACCTGTTTCATTAAATGCATCTTTGAATATTTTTTCATAAATTTCTATTTCATTTCTTGGTATTCTCTGTAAAATATCATTATAATATTTCAATCCAATTAATTGTTTATCATTTAGATGCGTTTCTTTTACTTTTTCGAGATCATCTAGAGATAGAATATTTTTTGATACAAGATCTTCTGCTTTTTTCTCTCCTATTCCGTAAATATTAAGAAATACATCGATTGCTTTTTTTTGTTTTACAAGATCTTTATTTTCATCTAAAACCCTCAATGTTTTTTTAGATTGATAATCTTTCAACTTTTCAAAAATAGTTACTCCTATTCCTGGAAGACCTTTTAGTTGATCTGGTGTTGTAATAGTAGCGTTGAATTTTTGAATTGATTCTTTTGCATTTACATATGCTTTTGCTCTCATAAAATCCTTCTTCTTTCTCATAATATAGGCTAGATTGTCCATTAATTCAAGAAAAGATGGTTTAAGATCTGTGGATTCCATAATAATAGGTTCAGTAGATATTTTTATATTCTCTTTTTTCTCTCCGTTTTTATTCAATTTTTTGGTATAAATTTTTTTTTTAGGAAATATTTTGATAGTGATATTTTCCTGAGACATATGAGAATTTATAATATATTAATAGAAATTAATCAATATATAATTTCTATCATTAAAATATAATGGTTAAGATTATGAAATTAAATGTTGAACCTTTAGAAGTTGTAGTATTTATACTATTTCTTTTATATTTAATTATGCAAGTAAAGACACCTGAAATGTTGAAACCTCTTATTAATGATCCTGTTGGAATGGTTGTAATTATTCTTGGTATACTTTATTTGTTGTATTATACACATCCTATATTAGGTATTTTAGGTATATTTGTTGCATATGAATTGATGAGACGTAGTGCTATGAAAAATGTTAAACACGTTTCTTTTGCACCTACTACAGAGAGAAAAAAGGCTAAGGATATGAAAAAAATGAACCCTCCTAAGTACACAACATTAGAAGAGAAGATGGTTGAAAAAATGGCTCCTATGAAGAAAACCCAAGATTATTTAGTTAGTTCATATAAACCTGTTTTACAGGATACTCACTCTGCTCTTCCTTTAAAATAAATTATAAAATTTTATACATATTTATAATTTATTCTTATTACATATTGATAAGTTTCCAAAATCCAACAAGAGGTATATAATTTAATAAGTTTTCGTAAATATATTTTGTTGTGTTTGGTTGAGGACTAATGTTAATAGAATCTGGTGCAATCAATTTAAAAAATACTAAGATTGCCAAAGCAATAATAGCAAAAATAAACAAAGGTAATCCAATATTTGGCTTATTATATAACAAACCTACCCCAGTGAAGAATATTACAGCAATAAATAACATTTCAATTGAATGCCAACGTAATGCGGTTTTTCTTAGATTTTCATCATCACCATCTTGAAAAGCTTTTTTCAATTTATTCATAATAAAATATATGTAAATGAATACAACAATTAATAATCCAAATGCAACAACTATCATAATAAATGTATCTTTGTATTCTTTCTCTAATGGATTTACTTTAATATATGATTTTTCTGGATTATTTGCTACCTCAATCTCTTGACAATCCATATCTTGAGTTCCTGTTATAATGTGATCTAATTCTGTTTCACCATCTTTTATTACAAATTTATTTTCTAACCCTTCTGTTACATTTTTTGTAGAGAGATCGGATTGAATTAATATTGGTGTTTGAAAATATAAATCGATTTTATCCATTGATTGAGAGATCTTGCAATTATCATCATCATTTAATAGTGTATTTAGGTTAATTTCTATTTCTTTTTTCTCTTTTATTAAAACATCAATAATATTTGGTTGAGTAGTTGGATTTGTAACTAATGGAAAATGTAAAAATATGGGTTTATTGTGATTTGTAATTGGCTCATTCTCTATAACTAACTCTTTATTTACTCCATCTTTTATGAAAATTTTCTGAGAAACATATGAATTCATATTTCCATTATCAACAAATAATAAATTTGGTTGATTGGGTTTACCAATATACGAATAAATATTATGATTTATAGGAATAGCTAAAATATTATAATAATTAAATTTGATTTCTTTTGAATGGTCCATTATAGATTATATTAAGAGATTTATTTTTTGTATATATTTAATAAGGTAAATAGTGAAAAGTACTATTCTCATAAACTGTTGCTTGAAATGTATCTTTGTATCCTTCAACATAAACTGAATCATTATTCATAATTGGATCACATCCATATTCTGATGAACAACTTTTTCCATTTACTGAGATTGGAAGCTTAGTATTGAGAGATCCTGTATTAGAAATAGTATAATATTGCCATTTATCTCTACCAGCCATATGTCTTCTACCCATGAGAGGTAATATTAGATTATCACCATTATTACCTGTTAAAATACCCAATTGACTATAATTTGTTGTAAGCCCACGAGTCTCTATATTAACAGGTACTTGAATAGGTGGATGACCACGTATATCACTAGAATCTCTCCTAAAATACATACCATCATCTTTGAGAGGTGGTGCATATGGATCATTAAAAACATCATTTCTTGTAGAAATACCAACCAAAGGATTTTGAGGTATCAATTGTTTTTGAACAACAACTTTTTTATAATTCTTATTATTAGTGAGAGCATTCATATAAATCAAATAAAACACTAAAAAACCAATAATACATAAGAGAACAAAAGTTAAATTCTCTAGACAAATTACACCAGGAGGACACTTTTTTGGCATATTTATATAATATGAATATATAAATATAAAATTAGAATGGAGAGATTGCAGATAATAAAATAGACGATAAATTGAGTTTTTTATCTCCAAAATCTGGGAATGGGAAAGGTCCTGGATTACAGCTGTAACATTTCTCTATTATTTCAGGAGAATATCTAAATACGTGATAAGTTGTGAGATCAAAGAAAAAACAATCAATACCATCAACAACTTTCCATATTCCATTTTCTATTTTATCTCCAGTACATCCCATAACCCAAAAGAGAAAGCGAAATGGTAAATATAAAATTTGACCAATTATCTCTAACATATACCAAAAGAAACAACCTCTAAAATTAGCAAACCAAGTTAATGAACATTTTGCAAAATTAAAGATCCAAGTTACTACTTTCACTAGATATTTCCATCCAAACAATCCAATCATAAATACATATTTTAATATTTTCATACTTGGTTTCCAATTTTTAATTTGGGTTTTAATTTGTCTCATTTTTAAATAAATTTTCTCTTTAATATGAATCATAGCTGCCTGCATTTTTTGACTTATAAACTTAACATTTCGATCAATTTTTGAATATATTGAATTTGATGTTCTATTTGCTTGTGCAACTACTGCTTTTGATGATTTACTTACTTCATCAACCACTGCATTTACTTGACGCTGACCAGTTCCTGCACCTAAAACTGCTGCTTGACCACCTAATGTTGTACCTAAATTTGCTGCTGCAGTACTCATAGATATAGCTTGATTTGCCATTGAACTAGCTGCTTGAGAAACAAATTGCCCAACTTGAAATGGTACAGCTAATGCAGCATCTTTCATCATTGCTCCTGCCATTACAACAGATGGTGTTAGACCTTCTTTTTGAGATTCAGAAAATATTTTATCAATTAAAAAGGTTAAAATAATAAGAATACAAATAGAGATTAATACTTTTTGAAAGATATCCATATGTTTATATAACTAATATATATCAACATATTAATTTGATTTTAAAGACTATTACGCTTAATAGTCATAATTTTGATTCCCATAAAAATAACATTTGTTTTAATAGTATTCCTAAGGAATCTTTTCATTTTCTCTATATATAATATTTTCAAATAATCAATTTATTTAATTTTAATTATTCTTTTTTACTCATTTTTTCCATTTTCTCTAAATTCTCCATAAAATTCTCAGCTCTTTGTAACATTGGTTCTAAATTTTGCATATTTTTCATTAACTTATTTTGCTTTTCCAATAAATCTTCTGTCTCTAATTCCAAACCTTGTAATCCTTCACTTTTCAAAGGTTGAAAATTACTTTTATTTTTCTTGTTTTTCTTTCCTTCTTTATTTTTCTTACCTTCTTTATTTTTTTTACCTTCCTTAGATTTCTTTTTACCATTTTTATTTGTCATACCTTCTGTTGTGCTTTCTTCTTTGTGATTTTTTGCCTCCTCTTTTAAAGCATCATAAATATTTTGTTCAGTTTCATCTAATCCTTCTAAATCATCTTCTTCTCCTTCAATTACTTTATTAAAAAACTCTTTCTCTTCATTACTTAATCCTTCATAATAAGGTGTAATAAAAGAATCTTTATTCTTTAATCCTGTTAATCCTTCTTTTGTTCTAAGCCCAGATCCAAATTTTACTACATTTGTAAAAACCATTGCTGTTGTAAAAATAACTATCATATTTTTACTAAAATAAGAAGTAATTAATCCTGTTAATATGAAAATAACAATAAATGATATTTCTCCTGCTATCATAAAAATCATCAAATCAAAAATAGCTAAAAATAAAACTAAATATAAAACATATTTGTTCTCTAAAACCTTAAAATTTGTCAACTTCATTTTTTTTTGGGCATTCTTTATTAAAGATCCTATTTGGGTTTTTGCCATTTTATATATATATAAAATATTATAAAATATATAAATTTTTTTAATTAATGCGTTACAATTTTAATTTTAAAATAATAATTATTAAAATCATTTAAATCCATAACATTAATAATTTTATACTAGGATTTTCTATCCCTATATATTACTTTAGTGAAAAATGTCGAATAACACTGAAGAACCTATTTTACAAGAAACGAGTGATCGTTTTACCATGTTTCCCATTCAGTACGATGATATATATAAAATATATAAACGTCAAGTTGATTCATTTTGGAGACCTGAAGAGGTTGATTTATCTAAGGATTTAAATGACTGGAATTCTCTTAACAAAGATGAAAAATATTTCATTAGTATGGTATTAGCTTTTTTTGCTGCGTCTGATGGAATCGTTATGGAAAATTTAAATGTTAATTTTTGTAACGAAGTTCAAGTCTCAGAAGCTAGAGCTTTTTATAGTTTTCAAGCTGCTATGGAATCCATTCATTCAGAGATGTATTCAATATTAATTGATACATATATTAGAGATTCTGATCAAAAAAATAAATTATTCAAATCTTTGGATAATTATCCTTGTATTCAAAAAAAGGCACAATGGGCTCAAAAATGGATGGGTGATAAACGCTCTCCTTTTGCATCCAGATTAGTTGCATTTGCTTGTGTTGAAGGTATATTTTTTAGTAGTAGTTTTGCATCTATTTATTGGATCAAAAAAAGAGGTTTAATGCCTGGTTTGACACTTTCTAATGAATTTATTTCAAGAGATGAAGCTTTACATACAGAATTCGCCATTTTATTGTATAGTAAATTAAATAAAAAAGTTAGTAAAAAGAGAGTTATGGAAATTATTAAAGAAGCTACAGAAATTGAAAAAGAATTTATTACTCATGCATTACCTTGCAGACTTATTGGAATGAATGCCAAATTAATGAGTCAATATATTGAATTTGTTGCAGATAGATTATCTTTACAATTGGGTTATGATAAAATTTATCAATCTCAAAATCCTTTTGATTTTATGGAATTAATTAGTGTCGAAACTAAAACTAATTTCTTTGAAAGAACTAATTCTGAATATGCTCTCACTAATTGCAAAAAAGATAATAATGTTTTTGATTTTGATGTTAATTTTTAATTATTTATAAGTATACATTTTATAAATAATTATGATAAGTTATTTACTTTTTTTACAAATTTCTCTATACTTTTCGCTACATTCTCTATTGCTACTTCATGATATTGAATAATATCATTTATGTAATACATAGTTGTTAATTGTACTCTTGCATTTACTTCATCTAAACTTATTCTTGGCTCTGGATCTACTGGTTTGCATTTCTCTATTCCATTATCTAGTTTTACTATCTTTTTTCTTAATTCATCTGAATCATCATGATATCCGTGTCTTGTTAAAATATTTGCTTGTTTTAATAATACTTTTGTATCACATTCTTCTGGTCCCATTATATTTTGTTGAGGAAACTTGTGGATCTTCATTAATCTATCCTGTAATGGCTTTATTAATGAACCATTTAATAATTTATTTAAAGAATTTGAAGGAACATAAGATACTATTTCTGGATTTTTTGTTAAATATATTAATTCATTATCTTGTCTTTTTAAATGATTCAATAATGTTGATATATTTTGAGATATATTGTGATTAGGATTTGGAGTCACATTTTGACTTTTATAATTTGTATCATAAACTTTTAATCTTATTTCATGATTGTTTGTACCTATAAATAATTCATTTAATGTTTTTAATATTTCTGTTTCTGATGGATGAGAAACATTCTTTATCATACTTTTATCAGGTGGATACATCATTCCTTCTTTTATATTTGGATTAAAATAAGAATATAATAGACATAATAATATAACGATTATTAAAAATAATATTGCTTGTTTCATTTATATATATATTGAAGAAATATATTTCGATATATGATTTTATAATATCATATAAAGATATTTTAATTTTATTTTCTAGAATGTGCGGAATATTTGCATTATTAAACCAAATTTCCAATAATCCTATTTCTTATGATGAAATTAATTGTGAATTTATGAAAGGCTCTTCTAGAGGTCCTGAATTCTCTACTATTGAAAACGTTTCAATTGATTTGAAATTTGGATTCCATAGATTAGCTATTAATGGTTTAAACAAAGATTCAAATCAACCCCTCCATCACAACAATATTACTTTAATATGTAATGGAGAAATTTATAACTATAAAGAATTATTTAAAGTTTTAAAAATTAAACCTACTACTAAATCTGATTGTGAAGTCATTATACATTGCTATTTACAATTTGGCATTGAATATACTCTTCAAATTTTAGATGGAGTTTTTTCTTTTGCTCTCCTTGATAATGATCCTGAAAATACTAAATTATTTATTGCTAGAGATCCATATGGTATAAGACCACTTTATGTACTTGAAAATAATAAAAAAGATAATATTATATGTTTTGCATCAGAAATGAAAATGATGCATAAATTCATTGATACATTCAATAATGATAATACTGAAAATGATTATGCTATTAACTATTTTAAACCTGGAACTTATAGTGCTTTACATTATCCTAATAAAATATTGGCTAAATGGAAATATGATTTCAAAAATAAAATTTATTTTAAACAAGGGTTTTCTACAAATTCTACTTTTAGTAAGAAAAATATTAACAATATTTTTATGGACATTAATTATTATTTAACAGATGCTGTTCATAAAAGATGTAGTAATACTGATAGACCTGTTGCTTGTTTATTATCTGGTGGTTTAGATAGCAGTTTAATATGTGCTTTAGTTTGTAAATATTTTAGAAAAATAAATCCAAGTAAAATTATTGAAACATTTAGTATAGGAATTGAAGGTTCAGAAGATTTGAAATATGCTAAACAAGTTGCTAACTTCTTAAATACACAACATACAAGCATTGAATTAACAAAAGAAAAATTCATAGCTGCTATTCCTGAAGTTGTTTATGCCGTTGAAAGCTATGATACTACTACTATTAGAGCCAGTATTGGTAATTATTTAGTTTCAAAATATATAAAAGAAACTAGTTCAGCTAAGGTTATTTTCAATGGAGATGGATCTGATGAATTATTTGGAGGTTATTTGTATTTCAATCATGCTTCTAATTCTATACAATTTGACAATGAGTGTAGGAGATTATTGGATAATATTTATATGTTTGATGTATTAAGATCTGATAAATCTATTTCTAGTAATGGATTAGAACCTAGAACACCCTTTTTAGATAGACAATTTACACAATATATTTTATCATTATCACCTACTATTAGACATAAAGGTGGTTTATTAATGGACGATTCTTATAGTTTTAGATATATGGAAAAATTCTTATTAAGACAAGCTTTTCACGATGAAGATAATCCAATTTTACCTTATGATGTTCTTTGGCGTACAAAAGAAGCTTTCAGTGATGGTGTTACTAATAAACAAGAATCTATTTCTGAAATGATTGAAGAATATTTAGTTAACTTTGATTTTGATGAAATTGATAATAACATATACACTCATAATCCTCCAATTACAAAAGAACAAAAATATTATAGATATTTGTTTGAAAAACATTATAAAGGTCAAGGACATATTTTACCATATTTTTGGATGCCTAAGTTTGTAGAAGCTTCTGATCCTAGTGCCAGAACTTTAGATGTATATAAAGAACAACATTATGATTTGATGGAAAGATCCCTATAATATTTTATAATTATATATTAGATATGAGTTTACTACTTGGTTCATCCAGTGCTAATGATAATCCTAGTGATAAATTAATTAAACAAACTATTGATAGAGTTGAAAAATTAAATGATCGCTTACATAAGGTTATGGATAATGATAAAAAAAGATATTTTGTTAAAAATAATAAAGGAGAAGACATATTAATTGACCATATGAAATGTGGTAAAACTAATGGTGCTATTGATATGAATAAGTGTGGTTATTTACCTTCTAATGTTCAACTCTTAAAAGATATAAAACCTATTGAAAATTTTGACACAAATACTACAAAATTTGTAGATGTTAATATTAAAACAGATAACAATGATAAAGTTGAGAAAAAAACTATTTCATTAAGCCAATTTAAATCACTAGATTGCAATGTTTTTCAAGATAATTGTAAACGTTATAGTAAAATGATTGAAGGTGATTGTTATCCTTGTGATATTATTGAAAAAAAAGACAAGAAAAAAAATAATATGGCATTAGCTAATATGGATGATATTGAAATTGATGAAGATGCTTATGAAAAAGCTCAAATGAGTGCATTAGGTATTGATGGATTTCAAAATTTCTATCAAAGATACGAACAACCTTTACACAATTTTAGAAAAATTAAAAAATCTGATGTACAACAAGATGAAATTATTACTGAACATACTTTTGTTATTGAACAATCTGATGATTTTAATGAATTAATCATCGAAGAAAATCTTATTACTGCCTTATATTTAAGTGGCATTTCAGTTTTAGGTCTTTATGTTTTATTCAAGATTTTTGATAAATAAATTTTTAAATATTAATATTATTTTAATATTTAATCTTTACATTCCATAACGCTTATACACTTCCAAAGCTACTAAACCACCCAATATTTGAGATACTATATATGGAATCAAATCACTTGTATCTATCTTTCCTACAGATGCCATTACTACACTCACTGCTGGATTAATATGTCCTCCTGATATATTTGATGTTATTAATATTATCAATGCTAAAGCTGCACCAATTGCTAATGGATTTCCTGTTGCTAAAATTACGTATACAAAAAATCCTGTACCTAGAAATTCTGCTAAATAATTATTCATTATATATTATAATATAGGATTTTATTTATCTCACATGCATTAAAGGAACATAAGAACCATTATGATCATCTCCTCCTTTAGACAAATCATTGTAATTACGATTCATTGCTGTTTGTTTCTTGAACTTTATGTAATCAGATGCATCTGGTACAAACTTAACATTGGTTGTTGATGGTGGGATTAGAGTTCCATCACACTTTTGAGGAATGGAACCTATTATACTTTTCAAACCTGGTTTAGAAGCATTTACCTGGTTTGGTCCTCCACAAGAATAATTCTTTCTATTCAAGAAATCACCTAAATTATTAGTTACTCGAAAAGGACCTAAAGCTGATTGCTTATTCAAATAGGTTCCTTTAGCATATGCTGTATTCCAAGAATCTCTTAATACTTTTCTTGTTAGTGATTGTTCTGAAGAATTATAGTTTCCTAGAGTTTGAGGGGCTGAGTGACCGGTGAAAGGTCCTCCTAAATTATCACTTTTTGTGTGATGCATTATTCTACTCATACAACAAGACATTATATATAGTAATATAATATATTTTTATTTCTAAAATTAATTATATGGATTCATCATTTAATTTTGTCGATGATTTCACATTACAAACTTTTATGAACAAATCTAATTATGATAAATATTTAATGAAGCATAATGAAAAAAAATACAAAGAAAAGGTTGAATATAAAAATAAATTGAATACTTTTAAAAATTCTATTATTAAAATTTCAAATGATTATATTAATAATCCTGATTTACAAATCTCATATGAATTAGATAAAATGTTCTATCAATTTTCAAAATCTTGTATTAAACATTTAGAATTTGAACATTTATTAGAACACAAAGATGATGATTTTGAATCCAATGAAAAAGACGAAGATATACTTTTTGATAAAATTGATAATGATAACGTACCACCGCCACCTCAAGTTATGGATAAAATACACACCTTATGGGGTAAAGCTCCTATTAAAAAATAATTTCTCTCTATATTTTAGTATAAATGAAAGTTGGCACTAAAACTAGAAAAAAACGTATTGATAATTTAGAACCTAAAAATTGTGCTCCTATTGTTCGATTAAAAAACAAAAGTGTTAATTCTTGGTCTTGCTTTACTCCTGAAATTTTAATACAATTGAGAGATGAATATAATAAGAGATATCCTGATAAAATTCTCTCAAATAAACCTAAAACTATTTGGAAATCTCTTCAAAAAAAAATGAAAAAATGTAAAAGTGAAATGTGTTGGTTAAATAGATTATCATCTAGCAATGCTCAAGTTCGATTAAAAGATATCTTATTCTCTCCTGAAAAACCTAAAAGTTGGAATAAAGATCCTAATACTTGGTTAACTAATTTTGATATTGAAAATGTATTGAATCAATACGAGGAATCTCACAAAAACTTTGATTTTATTGGTCCTAGTTTTATTGATTTCAATTCTCAAATTGGAAATTCTTGTGTCGATCCAGAGATTTGTAATTTTAATTTAGAAAAATTCATTAAAAAAGGCAAAAATAAAATTGGAATTGTTTTTAATCTTGATAAACATAATCAAAGTGGATCTCACTGGGTTTCTTTATTTATTGATGTTAAAAATAAATTCATTTTTTACTTTGATAGTAATGGAACTGATATTCCTCCTGAAATTAAACATTTAGTAGATAAAATTGTTGATCAAGGAAAAAAAATTAATATTGATTTTAAAGTTCACATTAATAGTAAAGAACATCAATATAGTAATACTGAATGTGGAATGTATTCATTATATTTTATTATTACTTTGTTGACTGAAATGGTTGCTGATCAATCTAAAACTATTCCACAATTATTACACTTTTTTAAAAAACAGAGAATTAGTGATAAAGATGTTGAACAATTCAGAAATATTTATTATAATTAATCGTATTATTATGTAATTATAATATAGTATAATGTCTCAAAAAGAAAATAAAGAATCCCAATTAAAAATTATCGATGAAAAGACTGATGACTTTTTAAAAACATTATTAAATATTAAAGTAAATAATGAAGAAAATTATGAAGAAAATAATAATAATAATACTATTTTAGAGTATAACTTTCAAGATGATGATGATGATGATGATGATTATGTATTTGATGATAGTAGTAGCAGCGTTTCAAGTAATGCTTCTAAAAGTATTAAAAGTGCAATAAGTAAAATTTTTCCATCTTTTAAAGAGAAAGATTATAAATTAATTAAACAAAAAGTAGATAAATTATCAGAAATAATAAATAAAATCAACGAAAAAAATCCTGTTGATAAAGAAATATCAGGAGAAGAAGGAAAAAAATCAGAAGAAGAAAAAAAAAAAGAAAAAGAAGATAAAGAAAATTTAAAAAAAGAAATAAAAAAATTAATTATTACTATACTTCAACTTAATAATGAAAGTAACATTATTGATGCATATGAACCTCTTTTTACAAAAAATTTAATTGTTTCTACTGATATTGAAGATTCAGAATATATTTTAGATATTGTAAAAATAAAAGATAAAAGTGAAAATGATATTGAAATAGTTATTGGAATATCGGGTGTATTAAATAAAGACTTTATTGGAAAACTAAAATATCTTGATGAAATTATTCAATTAAAAGAGAAAACAAAAGATAATGTTAAAAATATTATAGCAGAAGTTGGTAATACATCTATTAAAGAATTGGAAGATTTATTAGAAAAACAAAAAAAAGCAAAAGAAGAAAAACAAATCAATTTAATATCTAAAGATGCTGTAGGTAATGCTATTACACTAGGAATGCAAAATACATTACAAAATCAAGCAAATCCAAAAGGAGGAAAAAGAACATTTAAAAGAAGGAGAAAGACAAGAATTAACAAAAAGAATAAAAGAAAAACAAACAAATCTAAACAAAATAAAAAATAAAAAATGTATTTACAGATAATTCTATATTATATGTAAATTATGTCTACCTTTATTAGTTATAACAATCAAACCATTTTATGGAATACTATTCAAAAAGTACCACTATTACAACAGAAAATTCAAAAAGAATATCAAGCCAATTGGTTCAGACAAATTATTGAAGATATTTATACTCAAAATCAATATAGAAATCTTAATGTTCAAGAATTAAATGAATTAAATAAACAAACTATTAGTTATATGATCAATAGTTTAAAAAAATCTAACAATGAAAACAATCAAACTACTAGTATTGAAAATTTAGATTATCAAGATACTAATACTGAATTTTCTAAAAGAGAAAAAGAATATGAAATTTTAAAAAATAACACAAAAATGAATGAAAAACCTAATTTTAATCAAACGATTGAAGACAAAGCTATTGATAATATGGATGAATTATTATATAATCAACAAATACAAAGAGATTTAGATCTACAAGCTGTGGAAATCAAAGATTTACAAAAACCCAAAAATGTTACTTGGGATGAAAACTTGGAGGATTCTATGCAACCCATAATAAATAGAATGACAAAATTAGAAAAAATTGTTGAAAATCTCACTGGTATTATTAATAAATTACTTGAAAGAAAACTTGATAATCAAATTACTAATTCCTTAGAAAATATAATAACAAAAATAGAATTAAGTGAGTCTTAAAAAGTTTGCTAAAACTGATTTATTTTTCTCTTCGTACTTAATAGTATTTAAATTTGCTTGATATTGTTTTTGTTGAATATCTTGTTCTTTTAATTTATGATTATTTTGTATCATATTTTCAGCTTTTTGTTTATCAATTGGTGTTAATGTTTGTCCTCTATCAAATTTCAAACTCTCTACAGAATTATACGTTTTCATATTATTTATATCATTCTCAGAAACAGACATTATTGTTTCATCTTTATGAACCCTTCTCAAATCATCAAATTTTAATTTACTAAATGGATCACAATCTATATAATTATCCAATTCTTCATCATATAAATTTGTACCTCTTCCATTTAAAGTTCTAATATCATTATGTTTTACTATTTTATTTTGTTGTTTTAATTGATTAAATTGAGCACCCATATTATCTTTTGTTGTATTATTCATATCAAATTGTGGTGATTCATTTTTAAACCAAGAATTATCTATTGATTCTTTTTTTATTATATTCTTTTCAAAAAGTGTATTAAATTTTTTTTGAAAATCACGTTCATCCATATTTTTCATTACATTATCCATTTGTTGTTTTATTTCTTTTGAATTACTACTATCCAATGCTTCATAATCTATTTTTTCTTTTGGCACTTCTACTGATTCTTTCACTTTGTTTTCATAAAAACTATAAATAATCTCAAATGCTTTTTTGTAAAATAAAAAATATTCACTTGGTAATTTTGATTTATCTGGATGTGTCATTAATACTTTTTTCTTAGCTCTCTTTAAATCTTCTACCGATATTGTACTACTCAAATCGAATAATTCTAACAATTCTTTGAAAGAATATTGATGAATATTTAAATTATGTTTTGACATTTATAAAATAATATATAAAATCTATTTATACAAAAATATATAAATAAAATTAATATATTATTATAAATGCCTCCTACAAAATTTACTGAAATGAGAAATAGTGCTGAATTATTACAAAAAGTCCAAACTAATCCAGGATTAATTCTTATTAAGTTTACTGCCGATTGGTGTGGACCTTGTAAACGTATTCAACCAATTCTTGATAAAAACCTTGTTGATTTACCTGAAGATAAAGTTCACTATTATGAAATTGATATCGATGAACATTTAGATTTATATGCATTCTTAAAAACTAAAAAAATGGTTAATGGTATACCTGCATTATTAGCTTGGAAACCTGAAAATACAACATTTATTCCTACATATGTTGTAATAGGAGGAAATGAAACTGAAGTACAAAAGTTTTTTGATGCTTGCAAAAATAGTATTTAAATATTATTTTTTATATATGATTATATGGAAAATATTAAAATTTTTATAGCTACACCTTGTTATGGCGGACTGGTATATTCATCATATAGTGAATCTTTATTATATACTTGTATGTTATTATCATCCAAAAATATACAATTTGAAGTGAAATTTATTAATAATCAAATAGTGACAAGAGCCAGAAATATGTTATGTTCATTGTTTATGGCTAATGATAGTTTTACACATATGTTATTTATTGATGCTGATATTGTTTGGCAACCTAATAATGTTTTGATGCTATTAGAACACAATTTAGAATGTGTAATTGGTGTATATCCTAACAAAAGATATATTAAAAATAGCGATGGTGAAATTGGATTATTACCAAGTAGTGTTTTTATGAAAAATGATGAAAAATATGAAAATTTATTAAATGTTAAATATGCTGCAGCGGGATTTATGTTATTAAAGAAAAGTGCACTTAAAAAAATAGAAAAAGACATTAAAACATTTCAATTACCTGGAAATGGTAATGAAAAAGTTCAACTTTATAATTATTTTGATTGCAATGTAGTTGATAATGATTATTTAACAGAAGATTATTATTTTTCATATTTATTCAATAAAAATGGTGGTAAAATATATGCTGATAAAAGAATACAACTTGGTCATATTGGTATGCACGAATATGGTGAAATACTTAAAAAATAAATTTAAAAGTATTTAAATATTTCAATATATATTCTGATATATATTGAATATGGATAAGATTACTTTAATGCTTTCAAATCTTAAATATGACTTGTTCAGACTTATTGAACCTTATAAACATACTTCTATTTCTACTATGGATGCTGATATTGAAAATCAACTAGAAAAGGTTTCAAAAAAAGTTGTTGTTGCTAGTGGCAATGTTTTTATTAATATATTAATTTATGCTATTGATGGTGCAAAGTTTTTACACTATTTTTTAATTGATGAATTTAATAAATATATGAATATTCAAAACTCTGAATCAATACAATATGTCAACATAACTCATCCAATAGATGATAAAAGTGATGAAGTTTCAGAAACTAATGAAGATTCAGATGCAAATGAAGAAACAAATGAAGATTATGATAAGATTATTAATAATGAAGAAGAAATTAAAGAAATTGAAGAAAAAAAACACGAACCTACTACATCTTGGTTTGGATTTGGTGGATCAAAAGATAAATCAAAACAAGAGTAATTATTTCTTTGCTTTTGATTTATTCTTCTTTTGTTTTCTTTTTTTATTACTTTTTCTTCTTCCACCTAGTTTTGATTCTTCTTCTTTTTTCAAATTTTCATCTGTATTTGCTTGTTCTTGATTACTTTCACTTGATTCTACCATTTCTGAATTTTCTACTGGTTTTTCTTCAGGATTTTCTACTGGTTGTTCCTCTGGTGTTTCGGGTATTTCTTTTGGCTGTTCCTCTGGTGTTTCGGGTATTTCTTCTGGTGTTTCTGGTTTTTCTTCAGAATTTTCTTGGTTTTCTTCGGACATTTCTTGATTTTCTTCGGATGATTCTGCATATGGTTCTTCTGGCTTATCCTCAGAAGATTCTTGTACAGGCTCTGCTGCAGCTTCAGCTGTAGCTTCTTCGTCTGTTCCTTTATTTCTAAATATCATTACTCCTATTACTGCAATTGTAAAACCTACTAAAGCGTAAGCACCAACTGGTTGACCATCTATTGTTGTTCTTGTTGCTTGTGCGGTTTCACTTAGTCCATCATTTATATATCTTATAGTACCTCTTAATCCTCCTGAATTTTCGTCACTCATTTATATATATAAATAATATTAATTATTTTGTAACATACATAAAATAATTAATAAAAATTAAATTCTATAGTTAATATTATTATGATTTGTTACTGCTAATTTATCATCATCATTTACATTTATATTTCCATCTATTACTGTAGATACTTCTACATTTAATATTGCTGGAATACTATATGCTCCTTCTTCAAATAATGTATAAGTATTGTTTTTTTCTAAAACTATTTCTCCTGGATTTACATTTTGCCCTAATTTTATTACATTCTCATACCCCACTATTGGTGGCTGAGTTAAAAATGTTTGAAATGGACCTATATTTGTTTTTCCATAATTATTTATCAAATCTGTTATATTTGATGCAAATGTTATTGTTACTATACTATGAACTCCTGTATAATTATTTGATGATGTAAAATATGTTCCCAAGAAATCAATCTCGTCTGGTAATCTTATAAAAACTTGTGTTGTTGAATTTATTATCACTATTCCATTATGTATTGCTATTTTATTTGTATCTGATTTTGTCATATCACTATCTACTACAGTTGTAAATTTTACATCCCTTATTGCTGGTATATCCGATGCACCATCTCTAAATAATAAATATTCATTTTCTCTTTCTAATACTATATTTCCTGGTGATACATTCTCTCCTATCTTTACTATATTCTCAAAACCACTTATAGGAGGTTGAGTTAATGTTGTATTGTATGGCCCAATATTTGTATTTGCATAATTATCCACTAAATCTTTCACATTTGAATCAAATGTTAATGTCACTATACTATGAACACCCGTAAAATTACCAGATTTATAATAACTACCACTGAAATTTTCACTACTTGGTAATGATATCCTTACTTGATTGTTTGTTCTATGTATCATTATCTGATTTGTATCATTTGTTTCTTCCATTGGCTCCGGCTCTGGCTCTGGCTCTGGCTCCGGCATATTTTCTTCTAAATCCAATAAATTAAATGTACCTACCATTGAACTATGACTACTTATCGTACAATAATAATATAAAGTATCGTTCATTGACAATCCACTAAAATATAATCTGAACGATTCACCTGGTTGTATACCTGATGTTGGACTTCCATCTCCATAAAACCATATTTTATTTGTACTTTCTTCTCTTCTTCCTACATCACTTATATAAAAAGGATGTGAATATCCTGAATTTGTCGTTCTATGAAATTCATAAGTATATTCTAAAAATAGTATTCTCTTGAAATTTTCACTATAAATTGGTATTGTACCATCTGGATCTAAGTAAAAATTATAATATGGGTAACTAAATGAACCACCATCTACATATATTTTTATTATATCAGATTCAGGCTCTGGTTCAGGTTCAGGCTCTGGCTCTGGTTCGGGCATTGGCTCTGGCTCTGGTATTGGTTCTGGTTCTGGCTCTGGTTCTGGCTCTGGTTGTGTTCCAGGTCTATAAATTTCTCCTAATTCTACTAATGCTGTATTTGTTTCTACTGTATTTATTAAAGCATCTATATCAAATGCATTTGATCCACTTGAATCTGTTGTAAAATCTGGAGCATTATCCGAAGTTATTAAATCATTAGATGCTACAACCAATTTCACTGATTCTTGTAATAAAGTGTCAAAATCTCCAGTTACGTTTGTTATTTTTTCATTTACTTTTGTTACAAAATTCTTCATATTTGTTTTTACATTTGTATCAATCGTTATATTATTATTTGATTCTGTTTCTGATATAATTGTATCCATATCACTTCCAGATATATTAAAAGTTTCTTCTTGATCTTCAACATCGGATATACTTAATTTTATTGCACTTGATATTGATTGATATATATCATCCTCATTTACACTATCAGGAGTATTCTCATTTAATGTATTCACTGCTACTTGCAATTTCTGTACTGTCTTTGTTGCATTTACATCATTCTCTACTATATAGTCTTTATCTAAATTGTCTATATTAATATTTAATGCTTTTGCTGTTATCACTTTTGCACTTTGTAATAAATTTGTATTTATTGGTTGTCCTCCACTCGCCTCTATTTCACTTTCTATAATCTTTGTTTTAATAGTTGATATTGGCGTTGATGATATTGCTTCTCTTAAATTCAATCTGTCTTCTCTTGACGATATATTTGATAATGTTAATTGCGATGTTTTTAATAATGTTATATCATATCCACCCTGAAACATTACTTTGAAAAATTCAGGCAATGCATATGTTGGCGTTTTTAAATTTACAAAACCATAAGGTCCTGTTATAAATGTTTCTAATATTTCATTATTTGATAAATCTATTAAAACACCACTTCCATCTCTTAAATAACCATCTATTCCTACTACTCTTAATGGAATCTTCAAATATTCTGTATGTAAAGGCTCATTTATTGTTATTCCATTTAATAGATTACGACATTTACTTATAAAATCATTTATTAGACTCTCATTTGCTGCATCATTTAACCAATTCTTTTGTATTGTATTACTTGATGAATCTGAAAATATTAAATTATAATAATTATAATCCAATGTTTCAGGAAAATCTTCTTGGGTTCTAAAACGATTATACATTAAATTTCCATTCTTATATTTCACTACATTTGCTATAAAATTCCTTGCTATATTCCTTGTTGATAGGTCTGTAAAAAACTCTAATTGCTTATTTATTAAATTTTGTGAATTATCTATTAATGTATAATCGTTTGTAAAAAATGCTAAATTATAATTCATTATAAAATAAAGTAATATTAATTATTTTATTTATTTACAAAAATAATTAATTAACCTATGCTAAATTTACCTGTTGAATTACCATTTTCATCTACTGGGAAATATTGTAAGTTGTTTGCATTTAAATAATAAGTATTATTTGAAAAATCTTCTTCACTTGTATCTCCATTATTATTTACTATTTTCCATCCTAATATCATATTCTTATCATATCCGTGTTTTATCTTATAATAATATGGTGTTTTCGATAAATAAAATCGTAATGTCCCTGTCTTTTCTCTATCTTTGTAAATTATATATCTATCATCTGTTGGTACTCCTATATTAGTATATGTTGTTGAATAATAAAATTCATCCTTAAAAATTGTTAAATTATTAGATGTACCATCCAAATTATTTGCCAATTTCTTTATTGGACCACATCTCATCAAATTATCTGATATATCATAAAAATCTATTCTTGCCAAATCTAAATTTTTATTTTCAATAGTTGTTTTAATATGTAAATCTGCATATTTTGTATAATCTGTTTGAAAGTATTGATAATAATTATGAGGTGGAAATCTTCTTGCTCCATAATTCATCCTTGCTGCCCATGTTATTATTGGATTATTTGTTTTAGATGTATTATAACCCGCCTCTGCTTGGACTGAATAATCTTCTATTATTACTTCTTGCGTCTTTAAATTAATAAATCTCCATCTTGTTGGTGCTGTTGCGTAATAACCTCCATCTGCTGCCATTATAAATTCATAAAATCTTGGTAAACCATCTATCTCAAATAACAATGCTAAACTTGCATCAAATATATTTGATTCATTATTTGCTGGACTATTATTAAAATTTTGCAAATTTGTTAGTGATAATCCATTAAGTATTGTTAAATCTTTCAAATTTAATGGATCTGATTTATCTGAATCACTATGAATATATGATGAAAAATTTGAATTAAAACTATTTCCATTCCAACCTGTTACAAATCTTATA
>CENJ01154924.1_pt1 | contig 21666 bp, 19 predicted proteins | sample 356161 | NCBI WGS metagenome assembly CENJ01 (sample SAMEA2619531, study PRJEB7988) | marine metagenome | biome: marine biome (ENVO:00000447); feature: surface water layer (ENVO:00002042); material: "saline water (ENVO:00002010), including plankton (ENVO:xxxxxxxx)" | depth 5 m
GCCAGTTCCAGGATCATCATCAATTCCACCAACATCATTAACATTAACTGTAATATCTTGAGTTGTAGAATTAGAGCTAGCATCAGTTGCAGTAACTGTTGCTGTGTAAACTGATTTGGTCTCATAATCAGGTGCAACTACAAAAGTTAGAACTCCGCCTGAAGTAATTTGAAGCTCTGTTCCAGAAACAATAAATGTAACTGTTTGAGAAAAATCAGTTGCGGTAACTGTTCCAATTGCGGTTTGATTCTCATCAGCAACAAAAGTGTCTGAAGAAGTTATTACTGGAGCGGTAGTGTCAACAACATTAACTGTTCTGGTTGCTGTTGCTGTGTTACCAGATGCATCTGTAGCGAAATATGTTTTTGTATATGATCCAACTACGCCTACATCAACGGTTCCAGATACACTTACCAATACAGTATCTAAATCAGTAGCTGTGGCACCAGCATCGGTATAAGTTTCACCGAGCTCAACAGTAGCAGGATTATCACCTGTAATGATTATTACAGGGGCAGTAGTATCGACAACATTAACTGTTCTTGTAGCAGTTGAGGTATTTCCAGCTGCATCAGAAGCTGAATAAGTAATTGTGTATGTTCCAATAGTATTAGGATCAACTGATCCAGATGAAGAAACAGTTTCGCCTCCATCGGAGGTTGCTCCAGCATCGGAATATGTTCCACCAAGCTCAACGGTAGCGGGGTTGTCTCCAAGGATTGTTATTACAGGAAAAACTGTATCTGGAGGAGTACTAGCATCTTCTGAAATGTTATCAAGCATAACAGCACCAATAGCAACTAGCAGAGCTTCAATTACTGAAATTTCTATAGCTCTTTCAGAAGCTGATCCCGCAGGAACACCATTACTGTCTTCTTGTTCATCACCTTCTTGATATGAAACTAAAAAATCTCTTCTTTCAATAAGAGAATCTGCACTATAACTCTCAAGTCTTTGAGAGATTTCAGATATTTTTTCGTTCGAGACTATCTGTTCTGCAACAACACCGTAGGATGTTGTGAATGCTAATAAAAATACAACTAATAATTGTTTCATGATCAGGCTCCTCTACCTCTAATATGTGATTATGCATAAAAGTTCATTTAAACACAATAACTTTCATAAATGTTTTTTATTTGTACATATTAAGTTAGTTAATTGGTCTAAATCTTACAAGCAAGTCATGAAGTGTATTTTTTCTAATTAATTTAGCACCTGGATCTTTTGTTAGAGGTCTCCAAGAATAATTAATTAAGTTACCAAATACAGGTATATTAAAGTAAATCCCTTTATCAAAACTGCCCTCTCCAAACTGCTCACTAGAAACATCAGTGAAAGATGCAAAAACACCAAATTTTGTCCCATTAGAGAATGTTCTTGACGCATCTATAGTAAAACCCTCATCACCAGCAAGATATTCTCCAAATGAAATCTTAGTATCAAAAGGCAGTCTTCCATAATTCCGATAATATAAGTTCAAATGAGATGTAACATTTTTATAATCTAATGTCCCAAAGCGCATTTCATAGTCTCTTTTTTGAACATCAAATATCTCAAATCCAATCGCATAGTTTGAACCTTCATTAAAATAGAGATATTCAAATCCAACACCATTAAACATTTCCTCTAAGATTCCACCAGTGAACATTAGATGATGATTATTTTTAGGAGTAAGATAATAGTCAAACTGAGCTCTACCAATTAGTATTTCATCTCCAAAATTTCTTAAATAGTCTTTTACATCTGATCTTACTTGAGCGGGATATGTGTCTACTGGAGGAATAGTAAGGTCATCAAAGTTGTCAGCTATTGAGTATTTTAGATTAGATGAAAAAAAGAAGTTCTCTCTAAAAATATACTCAGCATTATTTTCAATTAAAATAGCTCCTTTAAAAAACTCTTCTCTTGAAGCTAAGAATGGTCTAATTGAAAATCTGGTATTGTTATTGAATTTCTTCTTATTTCGTTTTTGATATACTAAATTTGCATTTCTCTTAAAAGCTTCATCATATTCAGTTTTGGCTTTTAGATCTGCAATCCTAAGATCTTTTTTTACTGGCTTTTCAATCCCAGCATCGATAGAAGCTCTTCTAATTATTTCATCAATAATATCTAAATTAGGGTGGACAAATTGATTCATTTGTAAACCTATTTGATTTGAATCTTCAAAGATCTTATTTACGCTAATACCATTTTCGTTGAGGTTCCTTACAAGCTTTACATACTTGGTGTCAGTTTCATTATGATTAGATTTCTTATATTCATATCGAGGCTTACTTTCATTTGGGTTATTTTTATATACAAATTTTAAGGATAAATGTGTATCCCTTTCATTTGATATACCAATTGTAAAATTATTATTTACCGCATAATCTATTCCAAAAGAGTATTCACTTTTCGAGATTTCATAGCCAACCTGTCCTGGAGTAATTGTATTGTCAGTCTCTAGATTGATTAAAATTTTATTATTAAGTGCATAAGATATCCCAAAAAATGGTGATGCCCTTTCTCCAGAAAAATACCTTGAGGGTTCAAATTGACCGCCGCGACCTTCAAATCCAGTTGGTCTTTCATAAAATTTGTTACTAATTGAACCCAAGGGGTTTTTTATACTGTGTTTTGAGGCATTCAAAGTTCCCCAGCCAAGACCAAAATGAAAATCAATATTATTGATTCCATAACTCCCTACAATATATTCTGAGCTGTAAAAACCTGTTCCAGCAATGTCATTAATGCCCACGGCAATTGCTGGAAAAATACCTTCCTCTTTTAATCGGATCTTAAAGTTGAAGCCTTTATCTTTGTATCCTTGACAAAAATTTTTTCCTTGTCCATTACTTCTACATTGCTGGAGTTCTTCAATATTCATATAGAAAAAAGATGCCTCCATCCAGTCAAAAGGAAAAGATGTTAATGATATTTTTTGATCAGGATCACCATTATAAAAAGTTATCCCATATGAAGATTCATCATAAAATCTTGCGGTGGGCATATTGATTAAACCCACCACACCATGATTGTTGAATGTATTATATAAAAAGCTGTCAGCATTTATATTAGAATTTAATAAAAGTAAAAAACCTAAATAGCCTACTTTTAAGACTCTATTCATAGAGAAGTATTAGTCTTTTAAGACTGAGATAGAGGCAAGAGAAATCCCCAAGTTACCCAGAATGGAAGTATATCCTTTTAATATTTCTGCCCTAAAAGTGTTTGGTATTTCTCGTGGAACAAAAATTATTGATCCAGGATAAATCTCAATATTTTCTTTTCTACCATCTCTAAAAACATTTTTTCTCTTTAGTCTCTCTGAGACTCCATTTGGGTGAAGAACAAATATATTTGATCCATCTGCATTCTCCGTGTAGCCCCCTACACTCTCAATATAATCAAGTATATTTTTATTAGAATAAAAAGTTGCTGTTCCGGGATTTGCTATTTCTCCATATAAATAAACATGATCAACGATTTCTGGAATGATTATCTCGTCACCCTCTGACAAACTTATATCAAGAGATGGATCATCTTCTAGTCTGCTAAGGTTAAATTCAGCATTTATTCTTCCAGAAACAGATGAATTTTTTAATTCATCTACTAAAAAATTTAATGCGGAAACACTTTCATCTCCTAAAAACATAGAATTTGCTAGTGAAGTTTCAATAAAATTTTGAAACAACTTATTTTTAGAAGATTCAGCAACCTGATTTGCTTCTTCATTTAACAAAACTCCCCCAAACTCATAAGCATTTTTAGTGTAGCCGCCTGCTAAATTTACTAATTCAAGGATTCCATCACCTTCGTTTAAAAGGTATGAACCAGGCTTCTTAATAGCTCCGGTAATATTAACTGATCTAAAACGATAGGCGCTTATTAAAACTCTCTCATTATCATTTAGTAACTCATCTTCAAAATTTTGCGGTGAAGCTTTCACTTGAATTACCTTTCCATCTTCAATACGCTGAATGAAAACAGAGTCTAAATCAGCTTCACTTCTTGTACCATTAGCGTAATTTATTAAATCGCCTAATCGTTCACTTTCAAGAAGCTCATAACTGCCTGGTCTTTTTACTGCACCATCAATAGATACTAAAGTTTGATAAGGGTGAATAAAAATAATATCACCTGATCTGAGCTTGGGTCCAAAACTATTTTTTCCAAAAATAAAATTTTCATATAGATCAAGAGTTTTTAAGACTTTATCATTTCTTATAAGATCAATTCTTCTAAAAGATCCTAATTCTGAAGGCCCACCCGATACGCTAAGCGCATGAAATAAGTTTGAATTTCCATTGAGTGTATATGGGCCAGGATTGAAAGCATTTCCTGAAACTAATACTTGTATATCTCTTATATTTAAAAGTGTTACGAAAACATCCACGCCGATAAAGGATGATTCAAATGTATTTTTTATAATTTTCGTTGCATCCTGGAGTGAAGTCCCAGACAAAAAAACCTTGCCAATATCAGGAATTGTTATAGAACCATCTCTCAACAAAGAAACCTCAATTATATCGCTTTTCTGTCCAACCAGTTGGAGCTGAAGAGTGTCACCAGAACCAAGAATATAATCAGGATCAAGGTTAGGTTCATTGATTGGCATCAGAGTAGATTGCATCATTGAAAAATATTTATTTCCAAACCTTTGGCTATTAATATCAGGTTTTTGAATAAAAGTTGAAGGTCTTCTGTATTGTGTTGATTCTTGTGCTTCTTTTTCTACCGCACTATTTAAGATTTCTTCTCTAACTTCTTTTGGGAGACTTTCAAGGAATTCAGGAGAAAAGTCTTGTGCAAAAAGTGAAAAAGTCAAAAAAAGAGACAAAAAAGATTTCAGAAAGTTTTTAAGAATTCTTGTAATCATAACCTGGCACTTCTACTCCATCTAGTTGAGAAACTGATTTTACTATATCATTTATTATATAGTCGACTTCGATATCTGTAAGAGTTTTTTTCAAAGACTGAAACATAAATCGAAAGCCTAGCTTGCATTTATTCCTTTCAACATCATTATAAAAATCAAATACAAAAGATTCCTTTAAAAGATCATGCCTATAAGAGGTTATTAGACCCACGAGTTCATTAATGTTTTTTGTATCATTTAATTGGAATGATAAATCTCTTGTAATTGACGGGAATTCAGAAATTTTAGAATACTTAATATCTTTAAATCTTGGAAGTATTGTTGGCTGTTCTGATTTAAAAGATTCTCTTAGTTCCTCAATATCAATCTCCATTGAATAAATTGGGTACTTAATCTTTGTCTCGAGATTTTCTCTGGGAATTTCAATTATCTTTGAGTCAAAACTAACATTTTGCTCTGAGAAAACTGAGACCAATGAGGCCTCATCCAAAATTTTATTAAATTCTTTATAGTTATGTCCTTTTCTTCCAGATTGAATTAACGCAAGTCTCCTCGTTGACTCGAAGTCTAATTTATCCTCATTAAATTTATATATTTCCGATATCTCAAAGAGTTTGATTGAGTCTTTTTGTCTTCTCTCGTTAAAAAGAGTATTTTCTAAAATTGATTCAGTTATGTTTGTTCTTAAAAATCTCTTATTGGCATCAAGAGGATTATCAATTTCTACAGAGCTGGCATCCTTATTTTCTGAAAAAGGGAAATTTATTACTTCACTAAAACCCTTTCTAATGAGAAAGGATCTGACCCTATCATCTAAGCTTACTTTAGATGAGACATTATTTTTTGGTATATTTATATCTCTTTTTTTAATATTGTTATAACCAAGCATGCGTGCAATTTCCTCAGCAATGTCATTACAGCTTTCTATGTCATGTCTATGAGAGGGTGTGAAAATCTTTTTATCTCTAATAGAAAAACCTAAATTATTTAAATATCTATCAAAGTCTATTTCTTTGACATTAGAACCCAGAATCGAATTTATTTTTGAAAGATCATGCTCAACAAATTTATCAATCTTTTTGAGATTATTCTGTCGGAAAATTTTTAAATCTTTAATTTTTGTATGATCGCTAACAATCTGAATAAATCTTCTTATGGCTACTTCAACTCCTTCGGGATCGGTTCCTCTTTCAAATTTATAAGCTGCATCGGAACCAAGATCATATTTTGTTGACTTGCCAGCAATTGATTGTGGTTCAAAATATGCACACTCAAGCAGAATAGTATGGGTACTTGATGAACATCCAGTTGAGGCATCTCCCATGATACCCGCAAGGTTAACAGGTTTATCACCAAGGGTAAAAATCAAGTTTGTCTCTAATAGGCTGACTTCTTTATTTGTAATAGTTTTAAATTCTTGATCAGTTTTTATTTTTTTTAATTCAAGTCCTTCACTTACTTTAGAGTAATCATAGCAGTGAGTTGGTTGACCGATTTCGTATGATAAATAATTAGATATGTCTGTAAAAAAATTATTCTTTTTAATACTAAGATCGGTAAAGTAATCCTCAAGATATTTTTCGTACTTAGAAGGTATATCTTCAACTTTAATTAATAGGAATGATATATTCGGACAATCTTTCTTTGCGTGATTTACAAAACTAAAATCAAAGACATCTATATCTTTATCATATAAATCAATACTCCTTCTTAATTCAAAGAAATTATTTAAGTCACGGGCTAGGCCATACAACGATAAACAATCTCCTCTATTTGGAGTAAATTCAATATCGATAAGACCATTTTCTATTTCATTTTCATGACCTAATTGAAATAGTATTGAAGAAAGTTCATGATCTTCAAAGTCTTTTGCAAGAAATCTTTTCAAATGATTTTTAGAAATGATCATCTTAAAACTGATTTATAAAATCAAGATTTGATTTATAGAACTCTCTTATATCTTTGACTCCGTATTTCAACATTGCAATTCTTTCTATTCCTAAGCCAAATGCAAGTCCCTGAAATTTTTTAGGATCAAAATTACAATTCTCTAAAACTTTTGGATTGACGATACCGCAACCTAATATTTCAAGCCATATATTTTTATCCTCAAATAATATATCTACTTCAGCGGAAGGCTCCGTAAACGGGAAGAAAGATGGTCTAAACCTTAACTTAATATTTTCACCAAAAAGAGAGAAGACAATTTTATAAATTAAATCTTTAAGCTCTGCGAAAGAAACTTTTTCGTTAACATATATTCCCTCTATCTGATGAAACATTGGTAAATGAGTTGAGTCGTCATCTTTTCTATAAACTTTTCCTGCAGAAAAAAATGCAAAAGGTGGTTTATTTTCTAGCATTGCTCTTACTTGTACTGGTGAAGTGTGAGTCCTAAGCACTCCCGATCTTTTATTGACATAGAAAGTATCATGCATTTGTCTTGCTGGATGCGATTCTTTTATATTTAACATGTCAAAATTAAATCTTTCTGACTCAATTTCTGGTCCTGAGGCTTCAGAAAATCCAAGATTAGTTAGTAGCAAAGAAATATCTCGAACTATTGATGTTATTGGATGAAAACTGCCAACAGATTGATCATTGAATAATGATTTATCTAACTTTTCCTTATTGGTCATTCACTAGTTGCTGTTTTTACAACTTCCTGAAAGGTTTTGGGGTTGTGAATAGCTAAATCAGACAATATCTTTCTATTTAATAATATATTTTTATCTTTTAAATTATTAATAAAAATCGAATATGAAATTCCCATTTCTCTCGTTGATGCGCTGATTCTGGAGATCCATAAAGATCTAAAATTTCTTTTTTTATTTTTTCTATCCCTAAATGCATATTGCAACGACTTGATATTTGATTGTTTAGCAGTTTTATAAAGCCTACTTCTTGCGCCGTAATGTCCCTTTGTAGCGGCAAGCACTTTCTTGTGTTTTGATTTTGCTGTTTTAGCTTTAGTGACTCTTGGCATAATATTTACGAAATTAATTTTTCAGCAACTTTTAAGGTAGCTCCTGATAACTTATTTAAACCTCTGTTATGTCTCTTTCTTTTTGTTGATTGCTTGGAAAGAATGTGATTCCTTCCTGCACTTCTGCTTTTTACAGATGTACCAGTTCTTTTAAAGCGTTTTGCTGCACCTGAATGTTTTTTTAACTTATAACTCATATTAATTAAAATTATTTTTTCTTCGGAGATAGAACCATCAATAGTTGTCTTCCTTCAAGTGATGGCTCTTGATCAACTTGAGATATATCCTCTAGTTCATTTTTGATATTATTCAAAAGTTCTAAGCCTAAATCACTATTTAAAATTTCTCTGCCTCTAAATCGGACGCTAATTTTAGTCTTATTTTTATCAAGAATAAAGCTTTTGATCTTTTTTAATTTAATATTATAGTCACCAACATCTGTGGATGGTCTAAACTTAATTTCTTTCAAAGATGTTTTTTTAACCTTAGACTTTGAAGCTGAAGTATTCTTCTTTTTATCAAAAACGAGTTTTCCATAGTCAATGATCTTACACACTGTTGTTTTAGAATTCGGAGGTGAAACCTGAACTAGGTCAAGTGATGAACTTCTTGCTGATTCAAGAGCGCTCTCAGTGCTTACAATTCCAATTTTTTCTCCATTAGATCCTATAAGCATTACTTCTGATGCTTTTATATTCTCATTAATTGGAGTTGTATTTTTTCTTGAAAAAGCTATGTGAAATTACCTATTAAAAGAGTTGAGAGAACTGAAAAACATTAAAGAATATCGAAAGTGTAAAAAAAAAATTTCCTTTAATACGCATTTTTAATGATTGTATACTAATTGATATTTTTCGCAATAAATTACTTGTTTGAAACCCGTAGTTGCTTGGCAAATTAATTTTCCCCATATATATCTCTTGAAAAAATCTTTTTATAAACATCTTTTATGTCCTCATCTACTCTATTTGCAAGGATCAAGTCAGCTGAACTCTTGAATTTATCTAAATCATCAAGAATTTCGCATTTGAAATCAATATCATTCTTTTTAGCAATTGGTTCATAGATAACAATCTTATATCCATCATCTACAAGTCTTGCACCTAAGTCTACAATAGAAGAGAATCGAAAATTATCTGAATTTGATTTCATCTGTAGCTTATATAAGCCAACTACTTTTGGATTTATCTTTTTAATTTGATCAATTAAAAAGGATTTTCTTGTTTTATTCGATTCTACAATTGCCTCTATTATATTTTGAGGGATATTTTTAAAATTGGCTAATAACTGCTGTGTATCTTTGGGAAAACAGTAGCCGCCATATCCAAAAGATGGATTGTTGTAGTAGTTACCAATTCTATTATCAAATGAGATTCCATCAATAATATCTTTAGTATTTAAATTATTAGTTATTGCAAAATTATCTAGCTCATTAAAAAAAGCAACTCTCATTGCCAAATAAGAATTAGCAAATAACTTTACTGATTCAGCTTCAAGAGCATTCATTGATAATAACTTTACATTTTTATTTTCGGAGCAATCTTTTAGAATATTCATAAAGCTTATTGCCCGCTTACATTTGCCTCCAACAATTATTCTACTGGGATGTAAATTGTCATAAAGAGCTTGTCCCTCTCTTAGAAACTCAGGTGAAAAAATAATCCGATCAGTGTTATATTTCTTAGAAAGACTATCGGTGAAGCCAACCGGTATTGTTGATTTAATTACAATTAAAGCATCTGAATTATATTTTTCAATATCCTCAATTACTTTTTCAATAGTAGATGTATCAAAGTATCTTTTCTTGTGATCATAGTCTGTTGGTGTTGCTATGATAATAAAATCAGAATTACTAAACGCCTTTTCACTATTTGTTGTAGCATCCAAATTAAGTTCTTTATTTTTTATATAAGAATCAATTAGGTCGTCCTGTATTGTTGATTTGCCTGCATTTATATCATTAACTTTTGATTTATCTATATCTAACAATATGACATTGTGAAATCTTGACAATAGAACTGATAGCGACATACCAACATAACCAGCACCGACAACAGTAAAGTTAGCTTTCATCTTTAATATTTTCAGAAATATAATCTAGAAGTTCATTTTTTACTTTCCATCCCAATGATTTAGTTTTTTCTGAAACTATTGGCGCAGACATTCTATTTCCCTTCCTCTCTGGCAACCATTCAACTTCACATTTAAAGAGCTCTACTATTTCTATTATTGAGAATGATTTATCACTTCCTATTCCATAATTATCGCCCAATCCATTTTCTCCAAGAATTACTAAAGCCTCAGTTATATCTTCTATGTGCGTAAAATTCCTTCTTTGAAGACCAGGCTTAACAACCGGCAATCTTCTTACTCCAGACTTATATAAATTAATATATTTTGCAATAAGTGTTGCATAGGGACCCTCTGCAATCTCATTTTGCCCGTAAACATTATAAAAATATGTAATACAATATTCGAGATCAAACCAGCTACAATAGGTTTTTACTAATTCAGCATTTGTTTTTTTTGTCCAAGCATATGGGCTCTCAAGAATATTGTTACCATCATCACCAAATTTTGTACTTGAACCTGCATAAACTATTTTTGCATTATTATTTTTTACAAATTTCAGTATGTTGTAAATAGAAGACATATTGAAATCAAATACTTTATCTATATCTTCAAAACTTTGTTCAACTCTTGAGTACTCGCCCAGATGATAAACAATATCAAACTCATAGCCAAAATCAATTTCATTTATATTCTTAGATTCTCCCTTAAAATATTCTATGCCTTTATGATGATTTAATTTATTGCCAGTGAAATAGTTATCATAAGAACATACATTTATGTTTGGCGAATTTAAGCGTTTGCAGAGATTAGAACCAACAAAACCAGCTCCACCGATTACCAATATGTTTTTGGTCATAGATATTTATAGTGATTAAAACGATCATATCATAACAATATAAATGAGAATATTCCTCTAATTTATAATTAGCTGGCTTGAAGATATTTTGATTTAGACTCCCTTAAAATTATAAATATTAAACACGACCACCAAGCAATATTTAAGGACATCTGCAGTACAAATCTTATGTCATATTGAATGCATATAATTACTGATAGTGAATATATAAAAACCCACAAACAAAGCACTGATAACAAAGGATTAATATTATTTCTGGAGATTTGGAATCTGAAATAATAAGACAAGGCTAACATTGGAAGTATCAAGCATGAATTAAAGAGTAAGCTTTGTGAAAAATATTCGATACTTGATTGAGATATATCAAAAATATAATTCCATATTATCTGATAATCATTTATAAAGTAAAAGATAAGATTAAATGATATAGCAACAAGGGTAATAGTAGCTATAGTCTTCTTAACTATTTCTTTTATAACATCGTCTTTTATGCCCTTTTTAGATATATCATTGGTAAACATAATTCCAAAAGAAGCATAGTAAACAGATGTTGCTGCAACTATTATCCTAAAAGACAGAGCATGCATGGAGAAATCTCCATCATCTAAATATTTTATAAAGAAAACGTCCATGACAGATGCAAGCGCAAAAATACTCAAACACAAAATAACTTTATAGTGAGTTATTAAAAAATCTAAAAATATAAATAAGTTTTTTAATACGTATATTCGCTTATAATCGAAATTATAATTATCATGATAAAAAAAGAAGAAAGATCCAATAAGATGTGCAGTTAATAAAGATAATGAGATCGAAAAAATACCAAAACTGTTAAGAAAGTAAAAAGCGATAATCGATATTAATGATACAAATGCATTTATTATTTGAACTAAAATATATTTATCCTGACTTTCTATTATCCTTAATGCTATTAATTGATTAGTAGATAAAACTATTAAAAATAGGCAATAAAATATTATTAAGAATATTGAGCTTGGAATTGCTAAAGCAAAAATCAAAAATAATATGAGTGTCAAAATAAAAATAAAGAAGATCAATCCATAGAAAAAACTATTCTGATAAAGTTCATCTTCAAAAGCGACATTAGATTTTCTTATAAATGGAATATAGCTATTGCTTAGGAGTGTTCCCAGTTGCCCAGCAAAAAATAATATAACTCCATAGATGAGGAAATTAATATCTAGGTCATTATTCACACCAAAGAAATTAGTTACATTTATAATAAATATGAAATTCGCCAGTGTTATAGAAAGGGTTAAGATTGGTAACAATAAGTTTTTGTTTAACTTAATTATTGTCATCTATTTTTGATTTGATTTATTCTAGACAAATAACTTATTTGATCAAAATATATAATCAATATTGGAAAAACTGCAAATAAATATCTAGTTCTTTGCTCAATTCCAAAGAAAGTAACAAAGAAAATATAATATAAGAAGATAGTCAAAATTATTTTAGTATTAGGGTGGGTATTTCTCATTAATATGAAGAGTGCTGACAAGGCAGCAAGCATTTCTATAAATCTAAGAAATAATGGAATACTTTTATAAAAATAAAATCCCATATCAACTTTTAATATGTCAAATAATGGTGCTATAGATGTAATAAGAGTGCCAAAACAAATTACAACCATCCTTATCGGCCCCAAAAGAAAGTGAATTATTATATTTTCATTGGATAAATATTTATCTATTTCTGATTTGAACGCGAGCATATCAGTAACTGATTCAAATCCAGTATTAAAGAAATTATTTACCGATAATAATACTAGTGCTTCAAATGCGAAGGCAAAAATTGAGCCAAAGAATAGAAATCTTAAAAATGTAATTTTTATATTGCTCAAGAAAATTAAGGCCAACAAAGACAAAGCAAATCCTTCATGAGGTCTACTAAATGATACTAACAGAATTGAAATCAAGATATAGGAAATTGCTTTGAAAGATTTCTTGTTCTTTAGATAAATAATTCCAGATGAAAAAATAAATATTCCACAATATGAAAATATTTCTTTTCCTGGTAATGATACATAGTATAGAGAGACTGGTATTAAAAATGCTGTAAATAGAGAAAAATTAAGGGAATCCCTCCTTAAAGTTACAGATAATGATTTTAAAAAAATTGATAGCGAAGCAATAAAAAAGCTAACATTAAAAAAAATATATCCCATTGGCAAAGAGAAAGCTTTGCAAGCATAAGTTAAATAAGATGTCACGCCCAATGATGACCAAGTAATATTAAAATCTTCTATTGTTAAGTTATCAGTTTGACAAAGCCTTTTAGCATGATACGCATAAAAATTTTGGTCCATATATTTAGGATCTTGATATTTTGTATATATAGAATCTAAAAAAGATAGGGGAAAATACCAAAAAATCATAAAGGATATAAATATGCCTGCTGCAATGAAAAAATAAAACGTGAACCTGTCTATCCTCATAAGTAAAAATTACCAGGTAACTTTAAAAATTCTATAAACATGTGCAAGAAGGGACTTAATTAAGTTTCTATTATGATTAAACTCATAACATATTGCATTGTATCCAAGAAAAAAACTTTTGAGATCATGAATATCCACATCAGCAATATTTTTTAAAGGGCCAAATATAAAAAGATCTGCTCTTCTAAAAATCCTTAATTTTTTAGTATTTTTATTATTGATATATTCAAGAGTTCCGTGAAGTTGATACTCAGAGAGGTCTGTGTTCTTAAGATTATGTATGTTTATCTCAACAAGATTTAAAAATTTCAAGAAATCTTTTTCAAAAATAAATTTATTTGAATCTTTAAAGTTGCAAAAATTACAAATGAATGACTTGTCAGTTGTACTTAAATTAAATACAGAATTTATAAAAAGATTATATCGCGCAATGTTTTCCTTAGTATAAAAAAGCACATCATCTGAAACTATTAAGTTTAAAGTTTCTTTTGAAACAATAGTATCACCATCGATAATTAACAAATCATTATCACTGCTATTCCATAAAGATAATTTTAAGAATTGTTGCAAATACCATTTGCTTTTAATGCCAAACTTTTTTGAACTTTCTTTAATTTCATCGTAGTAGGCAATTTCCTCATCAAAAATATAATCTACATTATTATTATTGAAGTTCAACTCTTTATAGTGATCTTTAGGGCATACAATAGAAATCTTCTCAATTCCTATATATTTGTAATAGTCGAGGCCTAACTTAACAACCTCTTTGCTGTTTTTAGTGGTAAAAATTGCAATATTGATCTTGTGAAAATTATGCTTCACGAATTAAGTTTCTGTATTGAATTTATTAAAGTCTCTCAAAACTTTTTTTAAATCAACAAGTTGTTTGAATAAATCTTTGCAGTGAATATTGCCCTCTAAAGACATATTATAATTTTGATCTGTCTGATGTTCAGATATTGTAATGTTTTTCTTGAAGATAATATTTATCATATTTAATAACTCAAACTTTGAGACAATATTGCTGCTTAGACAAAGAAAATCCTTATAATTCTTTTTTATAATATTTTTCTCAACTTGCTTACACCATTCAAGAGTTGTAACCCCATTCCATAAATGATTTGAATATCCATTTATTTTGTCACCTGAGTTTAACCTGTAAAACCAATTGAATAATCCAAGTCCATTCTTTCTACAATCCGGACCGATAATAGAAGACCTAACAACAACACCATTTTTGTAGCTCAAGGCTTGCTTTTCTCCAAACAATTTTGATAAACCATAAATATCAAATGCATCTGGTGGATCGATTAACATATTTTTTTCTTTAAGAGTTCTTCCAGAATATACACAGTCTGTAGATGGTTGAATAAAGATTTGTTTTTCACTTAGATTATTTAAGATGTCTCCAACAAGAAAAGTATTTATTTCGATCATATGATTTTTGGAAATATCCTTCTGCTTAATTGCACCTATGCAATTTATTATGATGTCTGCATCGATATTCTTGAGACCAGACAAAAAATTTTCTCTACTGGCCAATGAATATCTTAAATCAAAGCTAGTTACTTCATAGTATTGGCTAAAATAGAATCTGGCCATTTGACCTAACATTCCATTTGAACCAAGTATGGCAATACTAGGCATTAGATATATTAATGCCTGCTTCAATAATTTTATTAGCTAATTCTTGAGGGTTCAGTTGCTTTGCTACATCGGAGCTAAAATCACCACAAATAATTTTTTCTTTTTGATTACTTGAATTAGCTTGACTATATCTTAAATCTCTTAAATCTGGTGATATTTCGAAATACTTTTTAGTCTCATTACACTTTGATAATTCTTCTGCGGTAGCTAGCGTTTCATGGTATTTTTCACCATGCCTCGGGCCTGTTACTTCGATGCTTGCAGTTTTATTTGTAAGGATCTCAATGGCTGAAATTAGAGTTTTTATATTTGCTGCATCAGCTTTTTGTATATAGGTTTCACCGCCATTTGAATTTTCAAATGCATGAAGAACTAGCTCAACTGAATCATTTAGAGACATCATAAACCTGGTCATTTCGTAGTCTGTAACTGTTAAGGGCTGATTGTTTTTAATTAAAGAAATAAATTTTGGAATTACGCTTCCTCTTGATGACATCACATTACCATATCGTGTAACGCAAATCTTTGTATTAATATTTTCGTCTCTACAATACCTTGCATTTGCTATCGCAATTTTTTCCATCATAGCTTTACTGATGCCCATTGCATTAATTGGCATAACCGCTTTGTCAGTGCTTAAAATTACCAATTTTGAAACATTATTTTGGATTGATGCATTGATAATATTGTTTGATCCATCAATATTTGTTTTTACAGCTTCATATGGATAGAACTCACATGATGGCACTTGCTTCAAAGCTGCTGCATGAAATACCAAGTCTGCTCCCTTTAGTACACTATTACAGCTTTCTATATTTCGAGTATCTCCAATAACAAACTTAATATCATGGTCTATTAAGCTTTGCCTCATGTCATCTTGTTTTTTTTCATCTCTACTAAATACAATTAATTCACCAACACCATCTTTAATAAGCCTTTTCGCCATAGTTGAGCCGAAAGAACCGGTGCCACCAGTAATAACAACTCTCTTATCATCAATATTCATAAAGCTCCTTTTTTAAAACTTTTAAAATAACTTTTTCATGCTCAGCTGCTTTCATTGGCCATGAAAACCTAGTTTTAGCATTTTCAAAATTATCCTCTTTTATTTTAGACCTTTCTTGAAAAGTTAAATTCTCTAGCCATTTTATTTTCGCTGATAGGTCATTTTGTGAGTCAAAAAAAACATTATGCCTCTCAGTTAAAGGAATAATATTTGATTGTCTTTTAATAGCTAATATTATAGAACCAGTTGCCATTGATTCAATTAGACTTGGATTTGTTCCTTCACTGGCATGGCCATGCAATAAAGCAAAAGAATTATATCTAATTTTTTGTACATCTCCCTCAGAATAAACTGGTCCTAAAAAAATAACATTCGAATACTTTTGGATTAATGGATTAATTTCATTATCAAAAAATAATTTATCTTTAATTGGGCCAACGACATAAAGAAATTTTTTAGATTGAGATAAAATATATCCTTCAATCATCATTGGTATGCTAGTTTCAGGAACCATTCTGGCAATTATCAAATAATAATCCTTTTTTTTATCAGTTAGCTTACTTCTTTCTGCAAATCTTACTAGGGGAGCTCCATAAGTAATTGTCGTTGCTTCGCAATTATATTTTTTTAAAAAATGCTCCTTGATTGCATCGGAATCTGCTACTAAATGATTTGGAATTATCGATGATAACTTTTCACAAAATAACAACCATCTTTTTGCAAGTTTGCCCCATCTTGCACTATTCCATTCAAAACCATCTGGATTTACAATTAATTTCTTCCCAAATATTCTTGGTATAATCATAAATGGTCCTGATGCATAACCGCATAAAATTATAATGTCTGTCTGTGATAGGCTAGCTCTAATTAGAGATAGGGCATCATAAATGATAGTTGAAATTGCTTTTAATATTCTGCCGGGCATCATTGGCTCAATATCAAATATATACTTTACACTAACTCCATAAATCTTATTTTCTTTGACCTTTCTTGTATGAGGATTAAAAACGCATACATCGTGCCCAATTTCTACAAGGCTTTTTGATATTTCTTCTGCATAAGTTTCAAATCCTCCATAATTAGCTGGAATCCCTCTAGTACCAACAATAGATATTTTTAAACTCATAATAAATCACGTTTTTTTATAAATGATTTAACTAACTCTCTTAAAAATAAAAAAAGAAAACTCAGGACAAAAGTCAAAAGTCCGATTAAGGACCTTTTAGGATGAGATTTCCTTTCAGGAATAAATGCACTGTCTATAACTGTAAGGGTGTAGTCAGTTTTTATATTAGCAAGGACTAATTTATTGAGCTCAACTTCAGTAAGTGAATTTATTGATTTGACTACATTATTAAATGAATTTTCTTCAAGTTGAGTATTTAAATAATTAATTGTATCTGAAGACTCCCTTAAGGCTTTATCTCTGTTGATATTATTAATTTCATTTACTATTAAGTTGAGCGTATCTTTAGCCACAATAGGTGATAAGTGTCTATATTCAATCTTTATAAATGAATTATCTTTATCTAAAGTTATCTTTATATTATCTTGAAACTCTTTATATCGCTGACTTTTTAAGGGTTCTGCCTCTTTAGATTTCCATTTCTTTTCATTTAAAATATATTTACTCTCATCATAAGATAAGATTTTACTTTGTTCATTATATGATTCTGGGATAAGTAAATTTATCTCGAAATCTTCAAAACTAGCTAGATGATCTATAAAATCTCGAGAAACAATTTGAGCCTCAATTTGTTCAAGTGTAAGAGACCCAGTAGGGTCTATATCAATCCCAGCCATTGATGCTAGACCACCAAATTGATTATTTAAAGACCTCAAGCTACTGCTTGCCTGATTAAAATTATTTTTTACTAGGATTGAGGAAGTATATGTTTTAGGAATTAGAAAAGTAACAAAAACTGTTGTAGAACTGATCAACAAAGAAGCTAAAAAAATAAATTTAAATTTAGATCTTATGAGTTGAATTAAATCATCAATCCTAAATAACTCTCTTTCAATACTCATTAATATTCCTCAATAAAATTTCTACTATTTCTAACGAGATAGAATAGACTTTAAATAATTTCCTATAACTTCAAATATTGCATATCTTGTTGTTTATAACAATATTCCCCCATCAATATTATAGTTCTATATGTTATTTAAAATAAATATTTTTATGCCTTTCAATCATTTCTTCCCATGAGATTTTATAAGCGTTTTGTATGATATTTTGGTAATAAATCTCTCGAGATGAAAAATCTTGTAATTTTTCAATAGCATCCCTGAAGTCTCTAGAAATTTTATCGTATTCATTATTAACATTTACTAAAATACCATTTTTATAAGAGAGACTTGATCTAAATCCATGGCCATCAACTGTTATGGGTATAAGTCCTCTAGCTAATGCTTCAAAGATTGCTGATGTATTTGCATCTGCCATTGTAGTAAATACAAGTACATGAGCATTTTGCATAATTTTGAAAAGCTTATCTTGTGAAATATGCCCATGAAAAATTACATCAGCTATAGTGTTATTTTTAATATGCTCTTCATAATAATCTTTCATTATTTGGAAGTTAGGACCATCTCCAGCAATATGAGCAACAATACTCTCTGTGGATATATCACATAAGGAATCTAAAAATAGTCTAAGATTTTTTCTATAATCTATTGATCCACACCATAAGATTTCATAACTTGATTTATCTTTAGAGTTGATATTTTGTTGAATTTCATCAAGATTGTTTAAGGCATTTTCATAAATAATTTTGGTTTTTCGTGAATATACATTGCTAAATTTTTCTTGCGCTTCTGTAGTTCCGGTACAAATGTAATCATAATATTTTGCTGCTTGTGAAACATATCTCATCCTAAAAGTTAAAAAGTTAAGGATATTAGCTAAGATACATTTCAAAAAATAGATAAAGCTTTGATTTAATGCCATGCGAGGATCTAAATAATACAAACCATAGACTGGGCCCCAATATGATGGAATATTTAACTTCCACAGATATCCTGGATTTTTAAATCCACCTGGGCTAGCTTGGTGGACAAGATCAAATTTCTTTTGGCTACATAAAAGAATAGCTTTTTTAAAAGCTGCTTTATTCCATTGCTTTAATAAAAAAGGCCAAATTAACCAATATTCAGGATTAATTCTGAGATACTCCAATAATTTAAGTATTACTTTGCCTAAGCTATTTTGACTAACTTTGACAAACTCTGTGTTCTTTAAATTTACATAATTTAAGTTTTCATATGATCCAAATTTCCTATCTGATGAGCCAATTAGAATTGTTAAATTAAATTGATCTGTTTCATCTATAGCTTTAATGAGATTCCATGCACAAGAATACTCTGAGCCGGGATGAATCTTTCCATCCGGAAGTGGAGGACAGACTGCAAAGGCTGATATTAAGATATTTCTTTTATGCATCGTAATCTAGAAATTTAAAAAAATCCTTTAAATAGAATTCTTCCGCAAAAATTACTCTACCTCCATTTTGAAATACTATACATGAAGCCCAAAAGCTATAAGTTGAGTTCGAAATGTATAATAATTTTGAATTACAAATTACTTTAAAATCATCTGCGGGATCTTTGTTTGAGAAAATCTTTGCATCTACATCACTTAATAGGTTTTTTGCATAAATAACATCATTTGTTACAATTTTTAAATTATTCTTATAATCAATATTTTTAATAAAATCATCCTTCAACCTATCATCTATCGCTAAGTCGCCACCTCGAATATGAATACATGAATATTTACTATGATCATTTCTATAAATCTTTGATAGCTCACCAATTATTTTTTTTAGTTCTTCTTTTTTATGATAATAAGGTTTTTGGAAATAGCCAATTGCAAAGTCAAATAGGTATCTCTCAGAACTGAGACTCTCAATGTCTATCTCCTTTGAGAATTTGCTTGATATTTTTCTTAGAAAAAACATTGCAAAGATTATAAAAATCTCAATCAGGTTTGCTGTTCTATTATTTAAATTAAGTTTGAGGCATAGGTCTTTGATGTTTATCCATTCTTGATGATATGCCCACCCAAAAAGAGATGCGAATTCTTCAATATATCTCGGTAGAGTTATTAAGACTATTGATTTTTGTTGAGAAGCTGATAAACCATATGAAATTTGAAATAGTCTATTCCCCACTCCTCCCATCAAAAGAATTTTCATTATCATTCAAGCTATAAAAATTTACTATAAAGGTAAATAATATTTATTTAATTACAATTTTTCTTAGGGCCCTAGTAAAATTTTGGTTTAAAAATTTATAATCAATGAAACCCAAGGCTGATCTTATATGCTGCAAAGAATACTTAAGGTTTTTAGGTTTTAAATAATCAATCTTTTTGTCTAGGTAAAACAAATGTGGGGCGCTATGAAGAGAAATTTTGTTTAAACTTGTATGCTTGTAAGGATCTTTGTCATCTGTGTAAAAATCATAATAGAAAGAATGCCTATTAGTTTCTGCATTTTTAAAAACTTTTTGGCTACCATGAATACTTGAAGGGCTATGCATAAAAAAGAGAGCTCTATTTGGCTTAAATTCTATAGTCTCGACATGATTTATTTTTTCATCATACAAGGTTGTTCCACCTCCCCATTCAGGTCTCCAGCTATCAGATGCATATATTATGATATTTGCAACATGATATGGACCAAAGTGTCTATCTCTTGTGTGATCAGTATGTGGACCAAGATAAGAACCTTTCTCAGAAACATGAAAGAAGGAAAAACCTCTTCCATTGATGTTCTTTGTTAGCTTTAAATTATTGAATCCAGTTATGCCTTCAACCAATGATAAAAAATCATTTGATTTTATTAAATTCTGAACTGCAATTAGTTTTTCAGGAAGATCTAGACCTGAACTCCCCCACTTCTTCTCAATATCAGATTCAAATTTCTTGCCATCCTCTTTTTTGCTTTGATAAAAATCATTTAAAATGCTTGGTAAATCACTATAAAATTCATCTTTAAAGAAATTATCTATTACGACATGAGGGAAAGGCTTAGCAGAGAGAAACTTTTGTTTAATTTCATCAAGATTTTCAATATTGTTAATTATCATGTTTAGATTATATATATATTTTATGGCTCCAAAAAGTATTTATTCCAATTGTTTCCAGCAGATTCATAGACAACTCTTTTGTTTAAACGATTATGATGGCCTCTCCAAAACTCAAAATAATACGGTATAAAATAATATCCACCCCAATAATCTGGTCTCTTTATTGATTTATCCTCTTTTAAAGCCTTTAAAGACTTTTGGAAGTTTTTTTCAACACAATCAAAGCTCTCAATTCGTGAAGACTGATTTGAAGATATTGCAAGTGCATTTTTCTCAATTGAGCGTTTTTTAAAGTGTTCATCTGATACATCTGATGAAGCCACAAATATTTTTGCTTTCATTCTAATTTGGGTATGTATTTGAGACCAAAAAACTAATGCTGAAACTTGATTGTTATCTCTAATGTCCATGGCTTTCTTTGAGGAATAGTTTGAAAAAAAGTACCACTTATTTCCTTTTACATATTTCAAATTTAAATATCTAGAGGTAACCTCTTCTTCTTTTTTATTAAAAGTACTAACGCAAATTGCATCAGTATTTTTTTGTCCTGCATTCTCTGCATTTTGAAAGAGCTCTTTAAACAGATTATAAGGATCTGTATCTTCTATATTTAAAAATTCTGTCAACTTAAAATCCATGAAATGGTGCCCAGAGCCGGACTTGAACCGGCACGAAGTTGCCTTCGAGG